>WLWI01000033.1_pt1 | contig 281425 bp, 233 predicted proteins | sample 6701501 | NCBI WGS metagenome assembly WLWI01 (sample SAMN12718690, study PRJNA515312) | sponge metagenome | isolation source: marine sponge | host: Mycale hentscheli | place: New Zealand: South Island, Marlborough, Capsize Point | collected 2014-11-01 | reverse complement strand
CGTTCCTGAAGCGCCAAAGGTCCGTTCCAAAGGAAGCTTTCGTGAGGGAAACGGCCCTCGGCGACAGTCTCAATCTTCCCTCCGAGAAAGCTCGATTACTAGATTGCTCGATGTCCGCCTCTGGCTATTAGCAGACATTGGGCCGTTGTGACTTTAGGTCGGCTATAGGTCCAACAGCAGACATGTCGGCATTGGTCATGACACCAACCGAATGACCGGTAATATTTTAGTTAGAAAGAGGGCTTTGCAGAGCGATGGCCGTCAGCTGTTTTTCTCAATCATTTTGACGAAGCGGTCGAACAGATAGTGGCTGTCCTGCGGGCCGGGGGAGGCCTCGGGGTGGTATTGCACTGAGAACACCGGTTTGTCATCAAGTCGAATGCCTTCGACCGAGCCATCAAATAGTGAGTGATGGGTTTCGCTGACGCCGGTGGGCAGACTATCGCGCTTAACCACGAAGCCATGATTCTGGCTGGTGATCTCGACCTTGCCGGTCTCAATATCTTTGACTGGGTGATTGGCGCCACGATGGCCGAGATGCATTTTCTCGGTCTCTGCCCCAAGGGCGCGGGACAGAAGCTGGTGTCCAAGACAGATCCCAAAGATCGGCTTGCCCGCGGCAAGCAGGGATTGAATGATTGGCACGGCGTATTCGCCGGTTGCGGCGGGGTCGCCAGGGCCATTCGACAGAAAGATGCCATCTGGATTACGCGCCAGGATGTCCTCAGCGCTGCAATCGGCGGGCACGACGGAGACTTCGCAGCCGGCAGCAGCGAGGCAGCGCAATATGTTGTGCTTGGCACCGTAATCAATCGCGACGACATGATGTTTGGGGGTAGTCTGTTCGACGTAACCGGCATTCAGCGACCATTGCGCTTGCGTCCAGTCATAGGGCTGGCGGCACGATACCTCTGCGGCGAGATCCATGCCATTGAGCCCAGGCCAGGCGGTGGCCTGTTTTGTGAGCGCGTCGAGATCGAATTTCTTGTCAGCGGCGTGGTAGATCACGCCGGTCGGCGCGCCATTATCCCGAATACGGCGGGTCAACTGTCGTGTGTCGAGCCCGGCGAGCCCCACCATGTTGTGAGATTTAAGCCAGTCATCGAGCGGCTTGGCGGCACGCCAGTTCGAGGGGCTGGTGATCTCGCGCCGCAAGATCAGTCCGCGAGCGGCCGGGGTGATGGTCTCAACATCTTCGTCGTTGGTGCCGACATTACCAATATGCGGAAACGTGAAGGTAATGATCTGGCCGGCATAAGAAGGGTCGGTGAGGATTTCCTGATAGCCGGTCATTGAGGTGTTGAAATAGACCTCGCCAATCGTTGATCCGGTGGCGCCGATACCGTGGCCCCAGAAGACACTGCCATCAGCGAGCACAAGAGCACCGGTGGCACCTTCGGGTTGAGCGGGGGTCGATGGCATTTGGAGCCCTTAAATAGCGGTTGCTGCGTTAGATACGGGAAGAATTAGTTTGGGTCAATGGCATAATTTCTTAAAATAATGTTGTTTATCAATAGTTTATGAAAAAACACTTTGTTGATTCCCGTTGCTGATTCCTGTAGGGTGCCGCCTTCCGAAAACCACAGACATCATTCATATGCTTCGCGAAGACATTAGCCAGGCTTTAAAATCGTCTATGAAGGCCAAGAAACCGCAATGCGTCTCGACGCTGCGGCTCATCCTGGCAGCAATCAAGGATCGTGATATCGCGGCGCGCGGCGGCGGTGGCGACTCGAATGGCATTTCTGATGACGAGATTATGAAAGTGCTGCAGACCATGGTCAAACAGCGCCAGGAAAGCATCAAGATGTATGAGCAGGGTGATCGCCCTGAGCTGGCGAAGCAGGAAGCCGATGAGATCGTGATCATTCAGGAGTTCTTGCCGCAGCAACTGTCAGAAGACGAGATCGCGACGATTGTTAATTCGGCAGTTGATGATCTCGGCGCCGAAAGCCTCAAGGATATGGGCCGGATGATGGCGCATCTGCGCGAGCACCATGCCGGCTCAATGGATTTTGGCAAGGCCAGCGCTGTTCTGAAAGAACGACTAGGCGGCGCTTGACTGTCGCCACGCTGAGGCGTGGAATGGGGCTCACGCTTTACGGAATGCAGGGACCGGCGCCGGATGGCTTTTCCGCCACAATTTCTTGATGAACTTCGAGCTCGCATCGGCCTTGCCGACCTCATCGGTCGACATGTCAAACTGACTCGTAAAGGCCGCGAACATAGTGGTCTCTGTCCGTTCCACTCGGAAAAGACTCCAAGTTTCACGGTAAGTGATGAGAAAGGTTTTTTTCATTGCTTTGGATGCGGGGCGCATGGCGACATCATTGGCTATGTGATGCGGACCGAGAACCTGTCCTTTCCGGAGGCCGTGCAACGGTTAGCGGATGAGGCTGGGGTGGCGGTGCCGGAGATGACGCCGGAGGAGCGCCAGACCGCAGCGCGGCAGGCGAGCCTGTTACAGGTAATGGAAGAAGCCTGTGTTTATTTCGAACAAAGCCTCAGATCGCCAGCCGGGCAGGCGGGTCTGAAATATCTCAAAGACCGTGGCCTGGATGACGCGACGATTGCCAACTTCCGGCTCGGCTTTTCGCCAGACAACAGAAGCGGCATCAAGACCAAATTGCTTGGCGAGACGATTACCGAAGCGCAGCTCATCGAAGGTGGCCTCCTGATAAAGCCCGATGATCCGTCCCGCCGTGATCAGTCGTCATATGACAGGTTCCGCGGCCGCGTGATGTTTCCCATTACGGATCGGCGGGGCAGGGTGATTGCGTTTGGCGCTCGAACCTTGGGCGATAACCAGCCGAAATATCTTAACTCGCCGGATACGCCATTGTTTCATAAAGGCCAGGTGCTCTACGGCTTGGCCAATGCGTGGCCGGCGTCGCGGGATGAAAATCGTGTCGTGGTGGCGGAAGGCTATATGGATGTCATTGCCTTGGTCCGGGCTGGCATCAAGGCGGCAGTGGCACCGCTGGGTACGGCGATGACGGAAAGCCAGATTACGCTTCTGTGGCGCATGACGCCGGAACCGATCCTGTGTTTCGATGGCGATAATGCCGGGATCCGCGCCGCCAACCGGGCTGCTGAACGGGCGCTGCCGATGCTCAAACCCGGACACTCGCTGCGCTTTGTGACCCTGCCAACCGGCGAAGACCCGGATACGCTGATTGAGAGCCAGGGCGTTGGCGCGATGGAAGCCTTGTTACAGGATGCCCGCGCGCTGGATCGGGTGATCTGGGACATGGAAACCGCCGATCAGACGTTTGACTCACCAGAACGGCTGGCCGGGCTGGAATATCGCCTGGAACAACGCGCCCGGGCGATCGCCGATGACAAGGTCCAGTTCCAATATCTCGATGCCTTCCGCGGCCGCGTGCGAGACCTCAAATACCAGTCACGCCAGGCCAAATTTGGCGGCCCAAACACGCAAAATTCGCGCGGACGTCCTCTGCCCAAACAGCGCAACCGATTTGGCAATCAGCGCTATGATCCGACCCCCGCCATGCCACCGATGCCACTGGCGGCCCCTGAGGCCCTTATCCGGCGTCGTGAACAAGGATTATTGGCGGCCCTCATCAACCATTGGGGGCTGATGGACGAGTTTGCCGAAACCATTGGCACGCTTGATTTTTTTGATCCTGACCTTGACAAACTGCGGCAAGAAATTCTATTGCTTTACGGCTCTACGCCTGACCTTGACTCCGACGCGGTGAATAACCACCTCCAGGAGGCGGGTTTTGCTGTGCAAGTGCAGGCAATTCTGGCGCCGGATGCGATAGCGCATGCGGGGTTTGCGAGGGCAGAGGCGGAAATCGTCGCCGTTCGGCTGGGTATTGCCGAGATGGTGGAGGGTTTACGGGAAGAAGGCCGGCGGGCCGAATTGGCAGAGGCAGAGCGCGCCTATGCTGACGATCCGACGGAGGAGAACTGGTCGAGGCTACAGGAGTGTATGGTAACGGCGCACCACCAGAACCAGATGAACCGAGAAAAGGATTATCCTGACTCAGTAACCGGGAGCGCCCCCCATAAGACGAGCCAAAGCGGTGGTCAAAAGACCGACCAAAAGACAGCTGAAGCGGTGAGTCAAAACGCGACACAAAGTGAGAATATTGATAAGACGGCTGACCCGGCTGGTAAGGATTTGGAAATAAATTTTTAAGAAACTGTTGACCATAATTGGCGCGGAGACTGTTTTGAGTCCGATACGCGACGATTTTTATAAGAAGGTCCGGTCTTAAAAATCGAGATTTGAGAAGAGATACAAGACTGAGATTTGAGAATAGTTCGAGACGAGATCGAGAACAAACGGCCACCTATTGTTAAGGCTCTTGGCCAAGCCGAAATTTGAAGCCTAAATTTATTGGAGCGCGTGACCCTCATGGCGACTAAAACCAAAGCGAAGCCAGCCGAACAAGCGGAAGCCCCAGCAGCAGAGGGCACAGATGCCCCGCTGATTGACGCCACCGGCGCCGCCGTTAAAAAACTTGTCCAGTCGGGCAAGGAAAAAGGCTTTGTCACTTATGATGATCTAAACGCCGCCTTGCCTCCGGAAGAGGTCTCGTCAGAACAGATCGAAGACACCATGTCGCGGCTCAGCGAGCTCGGCATTAATGTCGTTGAGAATGAAGAATCCGAAGACGCCGTTGAAGGCACCGCGCAAAATGATAACGAGGCTGCGCCGGCGACCACCACCACGACCTCGACGACCAAGAAAACCGGTGATGAAGACCTCGGTCGCACCGATGACCCGGTACGGATGTATCTCCGCGAAATGGGCTCGGTTGAGCTGCTATCGCGTGAAGGCGAAATTGAGATTGCCAAACGCATTGAGGCTGGCCGCGAGAAAATGATCCTCGGACTATGTTCCAGCCCGTTGACCCAACGTGCCATCGCCCGCTGGAATGACGCGCTCAAGGATGAGCTGGTGATGCTGCGCGATATCATCGATCTCGATGCGACCTATAACGCGTCGAATGAAAAGGTCGATATGTCGGCCATCCGGCTTGCCCAGGCCAATGGCGAAGTTGTCGAGGAACCGGAAGAAGAGAAAAAAGACGATTCCGACGACGACGAGGATGATGATGAAGGCAACAACCTGTCGCTGAGCATGATGGAAGAGGCGCTGCGCCCCAAGGTCATGAAAACCTTCGCCGATATTTCGTCAAACTTTAAAAAGGTCGAAAAGCTACGCGTCAAAAAGCTCGACGCCATTCGTGGCGGCCCGGAATTTAAACGTCCGTCCGAACGTCGCCTTGAAAAGCTTAATGAAGAGCTGGTTGAGATGCTGCAAACCGTGCGCTTCAACAACACCTCGATCGAAGTGCTGGTCGATGAGCTCTATGACAATAACCGCCGTATGGTGAACACCGAAGGCAAGATGCTGCGCCTCGCGTTGAAATCCAAGGTCAAGCGCGCGGCGTTCTTGGAGAACTATTTCGGGCGTGAGCTCGATAGCCGCTGGGCTGCTGCCATGGCGCGCAAGAAGGAAACCGGCTGGAAGAATTTCACCACCAAACATAAAGAAGAGATCAAAACCATGCGGGCCGAGGTCGGTGCCGCGATTGATCATATTGGCATTCCGCCCGATGAGCTGCGCGCCTTGGTGTTACAGGTGCAGCGCGGTGAACGCGATGCCGCCCGTGCCAAGAAAGAAATGGTCGAGGCCAACCTCCGTCTGGTGATCTCCATCGCCAAGAAATACACCAACCGCGGCCTGCAATTCCTGGATCTGATCCAGGAAGGCAATATCGGGCTGATGAAGGCGGTCGATAAGTTTGAATATCGCCGCGGTTATAAATTCTCGACCTATGCGACTTGGTGGATTCGTCAGGCGATCACCCGCTCAATCGCCGATCAGGCGCGCACCATCCGTATCCCGGTCCATATGATTGAGACGATCAACAAGCTGGTCCGTACCAGCCGTCAGATCCTCCATGAAATTGGCCGCGAACCAACCCCGGAGGAACTTTCCGGTCGGCTCGGTATGCCGCTCGAGAAAGTCCGCAAGGTTCTCAAAATCGCCAAAGAGCCGACCTCCCTTGAGACGCCAATCGGTGATGAAGAAGACAGCCATCTCGGTGATTTCATTGAGGACAAAAACGCGGTGCAGCCGCTCGATGCCGCGATCCAGGGCAATCTGCGCGAGACCACGACCCGCGTGCTCGCCAGCCTCACCCCGCGTGAGGAACGCGTGCTCCGCATGCGGTTTGGCATCGGCATGAACACCGATCACACGCTCGAAGAGGTCGGCCAGCAATTCTCGGTCACCCGCGAACGTATCCGCCAGATCGAAGCCAAGGCGCTGCGCAAGCTCAAACATCCGAGCCGCTCTCGCCTGCTCCGCAGTTTCCTCGATACTTGATCAGGTATCCAATTGTCACCCCGGATTACGATCCGGGGCCGAATTAGAAAGGGCCGGTCAATGACCGGCCCTTTTGCGTTGGGTGAGATAGAGAAATTCTTTTTTGACTTTTTTGTTCTATGAAAATTGGCAATACGTGTAGGTAACACCAGCCGATTCGTCCTGCGAAGAAAAGGGTCGATGGGCTTGGCTGTTATTTGTAAGAGGTTGAAATCACTAAGTTAACAAAAATCTTATTTCATATTGAAAAATTAAATTAGAAATATATAATAATCCTAATGGAAATAGAGAACTAGGCCACTGATATGATTGCAAAACGATTGGAAGGCTTTTTGCGGACCACAGTGCCACAAAGCTCAACTGATATTGTGCAAAGATTTCAGGAGCTCAGAAAGTTCAACCTATTGCCAAAGAGTAGAGGAAGGAGCGCAGAGCACCTGAGTGATCAAGAAATTGTAGCTGGAATAATGTCGACGATTTGTGATCGGCCTGGTTACGCGGGAATAACAACAAAGATCCTATTAGATTTACTACCAGTCGGGGGAGCCTCGGCATCGTTCTATGGGGCCGATAATTTGAGAGATGCACTGATATTACTCTTCCATGACGACGTAGCCCTACAAAGCGTCCTCGAAATTCGAATTTCTGATAGTGAAGTTGGAAAAAATGGTCATGGGCGAGCGGCAATTATTTATCTAAAAGAAAACCAAGAAATTACGGCTTACTATGTGCGGAAAGAAGCAGCCTCTTTGCTCGGCCCGGGAGCTGAAAAAGAATACAACCCAAGGGCAAGTTACCTAAGCGCTATTAGCGAACGGGTCTTTTTTTCACGCGTTTTTAAACTCCTCGCAAAAGAACTAAAGCAAGAACGAGAACATATGGAAATTATGTCGAAATTTACAAAAGGCTCATGAACCATGCAGCTTAAACACCAAATTGAACCGACTTTTTGTTGATTTAAATACGGACAAGATTTAACTAATCTATGGTAGAGTGTGTTGTAATTTGTACAATTCAGTTGGCCCATCCGAATGTCCTTAAAAGATGACCTTCTACGCAAAGGTAGTTTGCCAGCGGACCTGCCTCCTCCGTTCACAACTGAAAAGATCGCTGATTACTTTTTACAATCTGAAAGTAAGGCCTATTTAAGTGATAAGAGTTCGCGATTAAAATCGGCGACCTATAATCAATCTAAACGGGGTGGCACGAGACGCCAGTTTTCCGTTGTTCACCCAATTGCTGCTCACGATCTTTCAAAGTTTGTCGAAACGAATTGGGATGTTATCTCAGACGTCTTTTCTAACGCGAAAGATAGTCTGTCCATTCCTGTCCATACACCAGATGGGAAGCGTGCTCTTGAAATTAAATCACACTCAGAACTTGAAAAGACACGTGCAGCTCGATTGTCCCAATTTCGATTTATAGTCCACGTCGACATCTCACGATTTTATCATACGATATATACCCATACGCTACCTTGGGCATTTCACGGCAAACCAAATTCGAAGAAAGATACGAATAAGAATTCGAAGAAAGTGTTTTTAAATCGCGCAGATTTTACAATTCAAAAAAGTCAGGATGGCCAAACAATTGGGATTCCTGTTGGTCCCGACGTCTCAAGAGTTTTTGCTGAAATATTGTCGATCGCTATTGATCATGATTTTAGACGTCGATGTGGAAAACAAAAATTTCAATTTATAAGGCATGTCGATGATGTTTGGATCGGTGCTAACTCCCGGGAAGACGCTGATAAAGCACTTTGGCGATACCGTCAGGCTATCAGGGAGTTTGAATTAGACATTAATGAAGAGAAAACTCGAATTTCTTCAAGCGAATTTTCATTTTCGAGCGTGTGGCCTACTGAAATTACTAAACGTGTTGAAGATGCCCTGAATACGAAATGGAACGTCGAAGAGCGATTACGTGCAGCGTCTGAATACGTATTTTCATTGGCTCTTAAAGATAACGACGACGGTGTTCTAAGGTATTTTATAAGAGTGTTAGATTCTAGGTCTGCTGCCCTTCTTCATTGGGAAGCAGTTGAGCCATTTTTGAAGCGTTGTGCTGTACACTTCGGCCATACAATTGACTATGTGGTACAACTAATCGTTTGGCACAACGAGTACAGTAGCAATTTCGATCTAGAAGCTTGGTCCCGAATTCTTACTGAAATCCTTGATCACCATAGCAAGCTCGGTAATGACAGTGAAATATGTTGGTCACTATATGCGTGTATCCAACTTAAAGTAAAAATCCCCTATAACTCTGCATGCACTATCGTTGATAACTGTGGCGCGCTTTCGATAGTAGCTTTGTTGAATTGTGCAGCAAACGGTTTGGCGGACAAAAAAGTATTTGGGTATGCGGTCGACCGCTTTCTAAACGAAGATGATAACGGCCCTTTTTGGCCCGTGAAGCTGGAATGGCGGTCGAGGAAGTGGGACGGATACCAAAGCTTCGAGGTTGGCAAAGGGCTACTTGAAGATTTGATCGATAAAAAGGTAACAATATTTGACCGAAATCGCGTTCATTATCAACTTGAGACCCACGAATTAGGGCAGCCCGGAATAGAAACCCGCCAGCCAACTGCAATATCTCACGGGTTAATCGCTCGTTCGAGTGTTTATGATGAAGAGGAGGATGAGGTCGATGATCCGGATGTAGAGGACTTCTGAATTTGAGACTGGTGCGTAACAGTTGACCTTAGTTTCTTATTAGACTAATATTCCTAAATCAATCGCAAAGCTTTTCGCTTTCGCGGCTATTTTTATGTCTGCGGTTTGAGGCGCGGGTCGTTGGCAAACATATCTGGTGTGAATTCCAGTGTGAGTTTCGGGAATTCGCGGGTGGCGATGGCAGAGAAAGTGCCGAGGTGGATACGCCATGTCTGCCGGTCCGTCGGTTCTGGTTTGGCGAAAGCACTGCAGGATAACACCGCGATGTTTTTGCCGGCCTTTGGGTCCCTTACTGAGTCATAACGAATTAACGCGATCTCTACGGCGCGGGCCTGATCGGCGAGCGTCTGGCAGGGGCCATAGTTTATCGGGTCAGTCCAGTCGTTTTGCTGGGCATTGAGCGGTGGTGCTGTCAGATCGATGCTGTGTTCCGTGTGTAACGCTGCTGAAAATGCCGTGTATTGCGCGGGGTCTGTTGGTCGTGGCGTGTCTGGCGATTCCGCAAAGAACAGAAGGCGGTAAAAGACCATTTCTGCTGCTGCGGTCTCGGGTGTTTCTGATCCATACCAAATACCGGGAGTCCTCCCGGCGCGACGGAATCGTGATCCGCTGGGGTAGGGCGCGTCATAACGGAAGGGCGTGAACAGGAGATAGTCGAGATGTTGGCAGTATACCGGGATAGCGGGCTTGCTGCCATCGATTAATTCTTCCAGGAGCTGTTGCTCATCGGGTGTGTCGACAAGTTTTTGGGTTGAGACGATGTGTTGCGCTTCGACAAAGCGCCAGCCATCGCTGGTGAATTTTTGGGGCTCAAACGATAGCGCGTCTGCTGTCGAGATAGGTGATGACATCTGTCAGCCCGGCAATAGTGAGTATCTGGTCAATTGGCCGACCATTTAAAACATTATTCGTATTGCGCAGCCATGAGCATGCGACGGCTTGATCGCCGCCAACGATGGCGTCAAGCGACCGAAACAGCCGAATGAATAAGACGGCCAGTTCGAAAGGTTTAGTGCCTTCTTCCAGTGTAAATTCGGCCCGCCTCATACGGGAAACTGTGGCTTCGCTGACGCCAATGATTGCAGCTAGGGCCTTTGCGGAAAGCTCCAGCCTAACAGTGGCCTGCAACACTGCCTTGGTTAAAACAGCGCCTTTTTGAGGGCGTGATGCATTGCTGGGAGTTTGAAGGTTCATTTTACGATCCTCTCTATAGAGATAATAACAATAAAATATTTCTATAGCAATAATATAGTGTGGCTGTTGTTGATTACTCGTTAACGCCTTCTTCCTCGCAAAACCCCAATTCACGGAGTTAGATCATGTCGGCACCTAATGCTGATATCACGCCGGAGTCTCTGGCGGCGGATGCGGCTGCCGTGGCGGCGCAGCTCGGTGTGTCTCGCCTGCCGTTGGAGCGCTTTCGCGTCGAGACCGGCATTAGCCTCAATCAAATCTATAAGCATTATGACAGCTGGGGCGCTTTGTGCCGGGCTGCCGGGCTGGTGCCGACATCGCCGACCGCACGGCTGGCCGATGAGAAAATTCTGGCCGATATCCGCGATGGGTTTATCGCCACCGGCGGCATCACCCCGTGGCACCAGCTGCGCCACCTGGTGCCGTGGGGTCATAATATTCCGCGGCGGCGTTGGGGCAGTTGGGGCGGGACGCTGTCTGCCTTTCGCGACTGGGTGGTGGTGCACGATCCGGATTTTCCCTATCTCGCGGCGTTAGAGGCGCAAATTCAGCGGCGGGAAAAGCGGCGTCAGCGTCAGGCCGAGGTGCCTTTGCCGCCATGGCCGGCGCTCGGCGGGCGGGTGTGTGGTGAAGCTTTAAATATAGGTGCCGGGGAAGATGGCGGTGGTGGGGTTGCGGCGGCCCGAGGTTGCGACGTGAGTATGTTGCATGCGCCGGTCAATGAGCAGGGGGTGGTGATGCTGTTTGGCATGATGGCGGCGGCGCTGGGCTATGTGGTCGATAGTGTGACGGCAGCGTTTCCGGACTGCACCGGCAAGCGGCTGGTGCGCGAGGCGGAGGGTGGGCAGCCGCCGCGCTGGGAGGCTGTGCGGATTGAGTTCGAATATCGCAGCCGCTCGTTTCACTATCACCGGCATGATGCCGCACAGTGCGATGTCATCATCTGCTGGGAGGATGACTGGCCGGATTGCCCGCTGGAGGTGCTGGCGCTGAAAGAGGCGCTAGCGGGGTTGAAGGGGTTGGAGTTGCGGGGTGCCCGGTGAGCGACGGTCTATGTAAGCGACAGGATCAGCGCGCCGAGGATCGTGATGGCGACATAGGCGCGGGCGTGGTTGGAGGCGACATTCTTGGCGGCCTCGGGATTAGCGGCGGACCGGATAACGCCGATGGTGACCCAGATGTTATAGGGGATCGAGAGTCCATAGCCGATGATGAGCGCGGCAATGGTGTGATCGGCGCTGGTCAATGCCAGGAAACCGAGGGTGGTCAGCAGATTGACAATCAGCCCGCCGGCAATCGCCCAGGTCCAAAAGGCGCGCTCCAGCGCCACGGTGCCCTTATGAAGGTGGCGGAGGTCTCCCACTACAAGTCATCCCGGCCAGGGTTGGTCGAAACTGTCCAGGAACGCAACGTCGCTGACCGGCGTGCGGCGGGTCGGGCCAAACTTTCCAACCGGATAGCCGATGGGCAGGATGGCGAACGAGCCAACGTTGTCTGGCAGGCCGAGCAACTTTTCAACCTCCTCACGAAACGTTACATGACGCGCGGTGAGTGTTGCCCCGAGCCCCAGCGCGCGGGCCGCCAGCAACATGTTTTGCACGGCGGGAAACACAGAGGCACCGGTGGCGGCGCTGGCTGAATTGGCACCCTCGGCGCAGGCAACGATCCACACCGGCGCTTCGTGGAAATGATCGGTGAGATATTCAATCGCCGCCTCATTGCGGTGATGCTGGTCAAGCGCCGGGCCGGGCTCCTTTGGCGCCTGGGCATCGTGGCGCGGTTTCTGCACCTCGTCATAGGCGCGCTTGTAATAAGGCTGCACGGATTTTTTGATCGCGGCATCCTTCACAACCAGGAAGCGCCATTTCTGGGCATTGCCGCCATTGGGGGCACACAGCCCGGCCTCGAGAATCTTGGTGATCAATTCATCTGGCACCGGATCGGGCTTGAGCCGTCGCATGGCGCGCATGGTGCGCTGGATATCAAACAGATCGGTGCTGTCGAGGTCTATCGCTTGCTCGGTGTTGGTGTCGGTCATCTCACTCTCTCTCGCTGTTGCGGCTAGCCTAGCGGGAGAGGACCCATCAGGTCTATGGCGGGGGAGATCTAAGGAGAGAGCGTGAAGCGCTTGTTGAATACCGCGATTGCCAGGGTGCGTTCGCCGGCCTCGATCACCCGGTGCTGATATTGATAGGCGAGCAGGAACCGCACATGGAGAATGCCGAACTCATCGGTCTTGGTGTCGAGCACACTGGCGAGCTCGGTCATGTTGCGCTCGGTGATGTGGCGATACAAAGCGCCCGGCTCGAATCCTGAATTGAGCAGCGGATTTGGCGGGCGCGGGAGGGGTCGTAACGCTGATAACAGCCGCAGAATGGGCGCAATTTTTGAAGCTGGTTTAGCGGCGGGTCTGGTCGTTGGGGGCGCCATGGAAAGTCCTTTGATCGGGTGAGTCTTTCCTATCGCAGGCCGGTCTGGCGACGGTGTGACAATTTCAGGGCATTTTCTTGGCAAACTCCTGAGTGGTTGCTTGACCCGGCTCAGGGAGTGGGCGAAAAAAGGATGCGCGCTTTACGATGAGGTGGCGCATCGGTGGGCCTGTAGCTCAACTGGTTAGAGCAGGCCGCTCATAACGGTCTGGTTGCAGGTTCGAGTCCTGCCGGGCCCACCATTTTTATTGAAAATAAAAAATTCCCCGGAGGGAGCTATAAACGCCCGCCGCCCGCCAACCCAACGCGGATGAAATAAAATATCCCCCGAAGGGAGCGGTAAACGACCGCCGCCTGCTGGTCCATAGCGAGGTGCGAGAAGTCCACAGAAATTACGTGTAAAACATCGAGTGTTAACCTCTTAGTGATTTACAACTCTTCTTATCTCCCTTTAAGGTTCACACGATAAACGAGTCCGGTTGGCGAGAATTACCGGACCTAGGGAGGCTCGGCAAATGCCCCGCGGGGATGAGACGGAGGAAGTTGCGCCCGACGGCGCGGCACCAGATCAAGGTCCGGATACAGGTATTTTGTGTCTGGCAATGATGCTGCAATTTCACAAAATGGCAGCCGACCCGTCGCAGCTCAAGCACCAATATGCACCAATATGCACCAGGTGACAGCCAGGCCAACATGCTCAGTTTGCTACGCGCCGCCAAACAGGTTGGCCTGAAAGCGCGGTCATCAACAGTAAAAGCGAAGCGACTCGCCAAGGCGACGCTGCCAGCCATTGCTGAAGCTTCTGATGGATCGTTCTTTGTTCTCGCACAGGTCAGTGAGGAAAAGGCGCTTATTCAAGTGCCTGGGTCACCACCAGAAACGCTGAGCCACGAAGAGCTGTGGGAGCGCTGGACCGGCAAGGCTTTATTCACGACGCGCCGGGCGATGCTCGCCAGTGAGGAACGCAAGTTCGATATCACCTGGTTTATTCCCGCGGTGGTTAAGTTTCGTAAGCTGTTTGGCGAGGTCTTGATCGCTTCGTTCTTTTTGCAATTGTTTGGGCTCATTACCCCGCTGTTCTTTCAGGTCATCATCGACAAGGTGCTGGTGCATCGCGGGCTGACAACGCTTGATGTGCTTGTCATCGGTCTGGTGCTGATCACCGTGTTTGAGGTGATCCTGGGCGGGCTGCGAACCTATATCTTCTCTCACACCACCAGCCGCGTTGATGTCGAACTTGGGGCGCGTCTGTTCCGCCATTTGACGGCGCTGCCCATTGCCTATTTTGAAGCGCGGCAGATTGGCCAGACGGTAGCCCGCGTCCGCGAACTGGAAAATATTCGCAACTTCATAACAGGCTCGGCCCTGACGGTGGTGATGGATCTCCTCTTCACCTTTGTGTTCTTCGGGGTGATGTATTATTTCAGTCCGACGCTGACCTATATCGTCTTGGGGTCGCTTCCGTTCTACGCCCCTTTGTCTATTGGTATTACACCGAGCTTGCGCAAACGCATCGAAGAAAAGTTTCAGCGCGGTGCAGCTAATCAAGCTTTCCTGGTCGAGAGCGTCTCAGGGATCGAAACCTTGAAAGCCTTGGCCGTCGAGCCGCAGATGCGCCAGCGCTGGGAAGAACAGCTGGCCGGCTATGTCAGGGCGTCGTTCCGGGCAGTCGTGCTCGGCACGTTTGGCAGTCAGGCCGTACAGCTGATCAACAAGATCGTTACAGCACTTGTTCTGTGGTTTGGCGCCCAGGCTGTGATTGCTGGTGACCTCACCGTTGGCCAGCTGGTCGCGTTCAATATGCTATCCGGCCAGGTCAATCAGCCGATCATCCGCCTGTCGCAACTATGGCAGGATTTTCAGCAATTTCGTATCTCGATGGATCGACTGGGTGATGTGCTGAATGTGGAACCGGAACCAGCCCAGAATCCCAACCGCCCGGCATTACCCAAGATTGAGGGCCGCATCACCTATGAGCATTGCACGTTCCGCTATCGACCTGACACGCCAGAGGTGCTGGCTGACCTCACGCTGGATATTCCTGCCGGGCAGGTGGTCGGCATTGTTGGGCGCTCGGGCTCCGGAAAGTCGACCTTGGTCAAGTTGGCGCAACGGCTGTATGTGCCGGAACATGGCCGGGTGATGATTGATGGCATTGATCTGGCGATGGTTGATCCCGCCTGGCTACGGCGCCAGATCGGCGTCGTGTTGCAGGAGAACGTGCTGTTCAATCGATCGGTGAAGGACAATATCGCACTGTCCGATCCGGGTCTTTCAATGGAACGCGTCGTCGCAGCAGCGCAACTCGCCGGGGCGCACGAGTTTATTCTCGAATTGCCGGAAGGGTATGACACTGAATTAGGGGAGCGCGGCGCCTCGCTATCGGGTGGCCAGCGTCAGCGGGTTGCCATTGCCCGTGCCCTGATTTCCAATCCGCGTATCTTGATCTTTGATGAGGCAACGAGTGCGCTTGATTACGAATCCGAACGCATCATCCAGGAGAACATGGCGCATATTTGTAAGGACCGCACCGTGCTCATGATCGCCCATCGCCTATCGACGGTTCGCCATGCTGATCGGATTGTGGTGATTGAACGGGGTCGTCTGGAAGAAGACGGCACCCATGATGAGCTGGTCGAGCTGGGGGGGATCTATGCGGCCCTCAATCGTCATCAGATCGGAGAGGTCTGATGTTTCGGTTGTTGGGCAAATGTATTGCGGTGTGGCGCGCTGCCAAGAAACAGGAAAAGGCCAACCCGCCGATAAAGCGCGTCGGCGATGAGCTCGATTTCCTACCGGCGGCGGTCGAGGTGTTGGAAAAGCCTGCGTCGCCAGTTGGACGCTGGTTTGCAATCTTCATCGCGCTGATCTTCACCACAGCTATCGTCTGGGCGTGGTTTGGCGAGATCGACACGGTGGCGGTCGCGCAGGGTAAGAGCATTCCGGGTGGCCATATCAAACAGATCCAGCCGCTTGAAGCCGGCGTCGTGCGATCTATTAATGTCGAGGAAGGCCAGCGGGTTGAGAAGGGCCAAGTCCTGGTCGCGCTTGATCCAACGGAGACCGGGGCGGATCGCGACCGGCTCGAACGCGAGCTGATGTCTGCCCGCCTCGATGTTGCACGCCTGACTGCCTTGATCCTCAACCCAACATCGCCGGTCAGCGGTTTTAAAGCACCGGAAAAAATCGATCCTCTGATGGTGCGGGCAACCCGGGCGCTGATGGTGGCGCAGGCGGGTGAGTACCGCGAAGGTATTGCCACCACCGAAAGTGAGATCAGCCAGCGCAAAGCCGAGCTGGCGACCAGCGGCGCCCGCATTGCCAAGTTCCGCGATACCCTGCCATTGCTGAAAAAGCGCGTTGATGCCTGGGCCTACCTCGCCAAGAAAGAATATGCCTCCAAACTGCGATTGACCGAGCTGCAGGAACAGCTGGTCGGGCGCAAGCGTGATCTCGCGATTGAGCGTCGCCAGATTGCCGAGGTTCGGGAATCCATCTCGGTCCTCAAACGTCGCCGCGCTGAACGTGTTGCGGCCTTTGTTGCCAAGAACAACACCGAGCTGGCAGAAGCAATGCATCAGGTCTCGGGCCTGACCCAGGAGCTGACAAAGGCCTCTGAACGGTTGCGGCGGCAGGTGTTGCGCGCGCCAGTGGCAGGGATTGTGCAGCAGCTCACGGTTCATACGGTGGGCGGTGTCGTGCAACCGGCGCAACAGTTGATGGTTGTAGTGCCGGATGATAGCAAGCTCGAAGTTGAAGCGATGGTGCTCAACAAGGATATCGGGTTTGTACAGGCGGCCCAGGAAGCCTCCCTGAAAATCGAGAGCTTTCCGTTTACCAAATTTGGGCTGATTCCTGGAAAGGTTAAGCATGTCTCGGCAGACTCGGTGCAGGACGAGAAACAAGGGCTGATCTTCCCGGCCCGGATTGAGATGTTGAAAAATCGCATTCTGGTCAAAGATAGATGGGTGAAGCTGGCACCCGGCATGTCGGTGACGGTCGAGGTCAAGACCGGTAAGCGCCGGGCGATCGAGTTTTTTCTGTCACCGCTGCTCAAATATCAGGATGAAGCGATGCGTGAGCGTTAGAGTTAAACGATAGAGAAAACAGGATGGGTAACGGTGGATCATAAAGTTGATGTGTCACCCCGGACTGCGATCCGGGGTCCGTAAATTTCCTAAAATTCGATTTTTGGCTGCAACAATTTTGCAGGGATGAAATTTTTTTTGGATATTTTTGTGCCTGCAATCGTGTGCACGGGAATTCTACCGCTAGTTATCCACAGAAAGTTGTAACAACCCTATTGCAAGTCTATCCAGAATCTTTCTAGCATCGGTTTATTCGATGTCAGCCAGGTAGGTGGACCACCATCGGCAGCGCCAGGAATAGGGCGAGTCGGTGAACGGGTGAGATGTGTCTTAATTATCATAACTTATTGGTAATTAAGACTAAAAGAGCATCAAATTGTGACGCGTTGGTAACCCAGTGTAACAAGACGGCGTAACAGTAACGGCGTAACCTAGTATGGTCGGCAAGGGTCTTTCCTCAGGGGAGGCCCACCGTACAAAGAAGTGAAAAGAGGCCCAATAGACGTAAAGAAAGGGAGTAGCGATGGTAAGGATGGGACATACAGGCGAGAGTAGCCGGTTCACAGGCGCACGGTATATGGCGGAAACGGAGACCGGAACGGCCCCTGATCCTGCAACAGTTGCACCACCGCAGGGCGAGGCTGATGCCGCGGCGACAGGCGCTGATCCCAACGTGCCAAAGTTTGACAAGGTCGCGGTGCTCGGCAATGCGCTATGGCTGATGACCCAGTCGAGCGCCCATAAACACCTCCTGCTTCAGGATATGGACTGGATGCTGGTGCCGCCGATTGCGCTGCAGCAGTTCCGCCTGTGGCGGCGCGAGAACGCGCCGGTGGCGTTTGCCAGCTGGGCTTTCATGAATGAAGAAGCCGAGGAGCGTATCAAAACCGATATTACCAGCATCACCGAGGATGACTGGAACTCCGGCGAGCAGGCGTGGTTGATTGATCTGATCGCGCCATTTGGGGGTGTCGAGGAAGCGGTCAAGGAATTGAAAGAAAAGATTCTCGCGGGTCGCACCATCAAGACGTTGCAACCAGCGCCCGACGGCAAGGGCGTCATGGTGGTTGAGTGGTAAGGGTCTCGTTGCAAAACGACAGGCTGGGAGAAACGTAAACGGACTGCCCGCAAGAACTCAAGTTAAGCGCTGGGGAGTGCGAAGACAGACAAGAGGGAGTGTGAGACGTGGCGACAAAAAAAGGCAACAAAGCACGCAAGAAGACATCTGCGAGTAAGGCGACCGCTAAGAAAAAGACAGCAGCAAAGACGGCGGCAGCGGAAACCACAACGGCAGAAACCATAACAGCGGCGGCACCCGAACAGGCGGCACCACAGGCCGGCGCAGAAACAGCAGCACAACCAGAAACAACCGCAGATAATACCCCGGAATTCGACAATATTGGCGTGCTCGGCCATGTCGGCTGGTTGATGGCGCGCGATGACGAGCTCAAAGGCTATTTCATCAATGATATGGAATGGCGGGTAATGCCGCCGGTGGCGTTTGGCCAGTTCAAGCTATGGCACGCGACGGCCCCTGATGGTACCAGCCGCCCGGTCGCCTATGCCAGCTGGGCAATGGTCGGCGACCGCCAGAAAGCGCGCATCGAGGCCGGTAATAAACGCCTGTCGCCCGCTGAATGGAAATCAGGCGATCACAAAGTAATGGTCGACATCATTACGCCATTTGGTGGCAGAGACGAAGTCCTCAAGGAGTTGGGGGTTTGAGAGTTAAAGAAAAGAAAAAAAGATTTATAGACAAAAAAACATGCGATTTGTTGTTTGTGGTTATTGGTTTGTTGTTTGGGTTTGTAATGTATCTAGTAAATGACCTTAGAGTAGAAGCAATATTTGTTTTTCCATTATTGGCATGGCTTCTACTTATTTCTATTAGATATATTATTGTTGTTTTATTTGATTGGTTTTTTGACTGACCCTTGGAAGATATAAAATGGCTATAGCACCAAAAGTATTAGATTTTTTTGTCGGGAAGGCCCAAAAGTGGCTACAGGGTAAAACTCAAGATACGGGTACGGATTCTTTCACTTTAGGTGGTTCTCAAAATGATAATTTTGGGAGTAACGTCGATCCCCTAGGGTCCGGGATTTTTCGCTTTGGCCTAATTCGTGGTCTTAATGGTGATGAAGCATTCGTTCAAAGAATACAATCGAATGTTACTAATTTTTATTACGATCAATTAGATCTGGATGTTAAATTCGATACCATCGATTTTACCGCGATCCAAATAGCGCATCAAAGTTATAAAACAAGTAATGATGCAGCGAAGTCTGCCCTACTGGTCGAAAGATATTTTATCGAGAAAGGATTTGCGAATGCCCTTGGGGTTGATGTTGATCAGTTTACGGAAACGTCAGTTACTATTACTAGCCTTTCCGACGGAACAGTAAGAAGAAATTTCAAATTCAAAACCGCACTAAAGGATTTTGAGTTTGTACATGAAAGTACCAATTCTAAAGGGGAATGGTATGTAACAGATAGGGCATCCGCTACTCCTGTTGCCACAAAAATTGATGCCAATGGGTTGGAAGCTATCAAACAGGAGTTTAACGATAGCGGTGAAGTTGGCTTCAACCCGCTTCTCGAAAAGCCACTCTGCTTCGGTCCTGATACCCTCGTGCAAATTCCTGGCGGCACATCGCGCCGGATTGCCGATCTAAAACTCAACGATACGGTCCTTGCATTCTCAGACGCCTCAGCTGCGCTGGAGCCTGCACGCATTACACAGGCGCATGTAACGCCGGATCAGCCGGTGATCGATTTGCATGGCACGACGGTAACGCCGGGTCATGCCTTCCTGTGTCCTGATGAAGAATATCGTCAGGTCGGGGCGGTGCTGAATGCCGATGGCTTCCTGGTTAATGAGGATGGCGCGACCATTCGCGCGCGGACCGGTGAGGTCGTGTCGCCAGAATCTTTCGCGATGCACCAGACAATGTTTGGCGCCTCTGGTGTGCCAGCCTTTGAGGTTGGTTTTGGTGTCGCCGCGGAGGATGAAAAACCCGCTCAGCCAGTGCCGCAGATCGGCGCGGTGGCTGGCGCAACAGGGCTCGCAGACGCGCAGATTTCCGGCTTTTTTGCGCCTTCGGGCACAACTTTAAACGGTAATTCTACCGCACATTACGACCCATACGATTACACCCAGCCAGCGCCGGACGGATATACCCTGCCATGGGCCGGTCGTGAGACGGTTTACAACATCACGGTCGAAGGGTTGCACACCTACGTCGCCGATGGCTGGCGGGTCCATAATAATTCGGATGCAGCGGCGGCTTTGGGAGGCTCAATTGGCCGGATTTTGACCAGTCAGCTATTGCGTGAATTTGGCGTGGATAATATTGCTGCCCAAATCGCCTTGCCTGCGATTGGGGGCGCGCTCGGCAGTTATGTGGGCAGGGGTCTTTCTCATATCTCAGACAATAAAAAGTTCGGTGATTTCAGCGTTCATGAAGTTGGCGCCGGTCTCGCTGGTGCCGTTGGCAGCTTTGCGTTTTCTGAGCTTTCCGAAGCTGTCTTCGGTGACAGCGAAATTGGTAACCTCGTTTTGGGTACCGTCGGTGGCACCATCGGTACTACCGCCTACAATGCTGCAGTTACATCTTTCGAAAATACTGGCTCGATTGCCACAAATTTCGGATCGAACTTTGGCAAAAATATTGGCGGGAATTTAGCAAGTGCAGGAGTCGCAGCACTTGCCACGTTCGCCGGCAACAAACTTGCAGCTGCGTTGTTCGACGGCAATCCGGTAGGGGCGTCGATTGGGAGTACTGTTGCCGTAACGGTGACAACTGCGGTGTTTTTGAAGCTTGGTATAACTCTTATGACCAATCCCGTTACATTTATTGCGGGTTTCTTCCTGGCAGCTTTTGGTGGCAGCGCGGCAGGTGGCTTATTCGGGCCTAGCCCGTCGGTTGGGCCTGCCGGTGGCAGTAATATGGAACTCCGCAATGGGCGGTTTGTGCGGACCTCTCAAGGGGTCGATAATGGGTTCGACATCAGAGTCGCTGAAGGATTTTCCGATACGGCCTCAGATATCAGCAATGCTGTCGTCGATGCCATTGGTGGTAAGGCCTATCAAATCAACAGTTATGGCGGTGTTATCCAGTTTGGCCACTTCGCCCATGAGGGGGGCTGGTATTACCGCGACGACTTCCGCACCACACAAAGTACCTATGTTGGCAGCTATGCGCAGATGATGAATGAGGGGGTCATTAAGACCCTCCGGCGGACGACTATCGAAGGCGGCGACGTCTTTATGAAACGCGCGCTGTATCGCAGCACCCATCTTGGCGCCAATGCGTTGGAAAATCTGCAGGAAGATTTTGTCGTTGCTGCTAAGTATGGTGTTTTCGCCGATAATGAAACGTTGTTTTTCCGTGATCTTGATTTCGCTGATGGTGCCACACGGGCCGAATGGGAGGCGAATAAAGCCCGGGCGGAGGCGCTGGACCTCGATGATGCGCACGCAAATGATTATTTCACCCGACCGGGCTATGGGCAGGCGATGGCCAATGGCAATTTCGTTGGCAACCGCTATGACGGAGCGGCCATAGATGAATTTGCCGACGCGGCGTTTGGTGCGCCGTCAACCATGGATGTCATCGTTCTTGATCTCGATAATGACGGGCTGCAGCTGGTGTCGCAGGCGGATTCCATCGCGCAAATAGATATCGATGGCGACAATTATGTTGAGCAAACCGCCTGGGTCGGGCCAACCGATGGCGTGTTGGTGTGGGACCGCAATGATGATGGCGAGATCAATGGCGCGTCGGAAATATTCAGCGCCTTCGATGCCGCGACCTATAGTGGCGAAGGGCTAGCGCTTAGTGATATTGACAGCAATCTCGATGGATTAGTCAATAGTTCTGATACCCATTTCAGCGATTTGCGTGTCTGGGTCGACACCAACGGCGACGGTAAAACCGGTTCTGGCGAAATCAAGATGCTGCATCGCTATGGCATCGCGGCGTTTGGTCTGAACAATGAATATGCCGGTGGGTTTGTTGAGGGCAACCGCGTTACGGAACGCAGCATGTTCTTCCAGATTGGTAATGACAGCGATTATCTCGGCCAGGCCTATTCTGTCGGTCTAACGTTCGATGACGTCGGGGCGGGGGCCACGGGGAACGTCGCCGGTGATATCACCAACGGCCAGGTAGCCTTCGAACAAGGCCGTCAGCTGATCACGGCCGAGGCCGGCAAGGCGCTGGAGCAGCTGGTCGATTCCGAGTTGACATCAGTCGCGGTGGGTGGCGACGGCGATGACGAGATCGCCGCTACTGGCGACAAGAACATCATCATGCAGGGCAATGCCGGCGATGACATCCTCACCGGCGGTGGTGGTAACGACATCATCGATGGCGGGGCTGGCGCGGACGTGCTGTTTGGCGGCGCCGGTAACGATATCATCGCCGCTGACGAAGCCGATCTATTTGATACCGGATTGCAACGCGATCTGAGCACCGTCATTGGCGGCGGGCTTGGCACCGATGCGCTGGAACTGTCACAGGTTTCGTCGAACCTGGCGCTCAACCTTTTTGGGATTGGTGTTGAAGCGGTCATTGGTGGTGAGGGTGACGACACCTACAGCTATGACGATGACGGCACGGGAGTCATTACGGCTGACGACGGTATCGCTATCGAAGGTGGACTCGGTGATGATTCCATTACCGGCAATATAGGCGACGACACGCTAGATGGCGGTGAAGGCGATGACACGATAACCGGTGGTGCGGGCGATGATGTGCTGACCGGTGGCGATGGAACCGACGTTATCTCGGGTGGCGACGGCGATGACACGATCACCATTGATGCGGCTGATGTCGCCTCCGGCCAGACGGACATTACCGGTGGCGCGGGGACCGATACGGTCATTGTTGCCGATGACGAAGATGTCTCATTCGACCTTGTCGATTCCGGTTTTGAGAAAGCGATTGGCGGGGCCGGGGATGACACGCTGAGGGCCTCATCGACCACCACGACAACCGATGTCGAGATCGATGGTGGGGCCGGTGAAGACACCATCACCGGCGGTGATGGGATCGACAAGCTGGATGGCGGGTTCGGTCATGATCGCATTATTGCCAGCGACGGCGATGACGAGATCGATGGCGGGTTTGGTGAAGACACGGTCGTCTATGCCGGAAATCAGGCCGATTACACGATCAAGATCGAAGACGGGTTTGTCACGGTTAGTCATGCGACAGAAGGTGCCGATAAGCTGACCGGCGTCGAACGCATTCAGTTCGCTGATAACCTGGTTAATCTCGATCAGTTCTTCGCCTCGGAAGAATTCGATCCCGAGCCCGAAGATGAAACGCCGTTCGATGAAACCATCGAAGGGACAGTCGAAGACGATACGCTGTTTGGCGGCGCCGGGGATGACATCATCGGTGGTGGCGAGGGCAGTGATACGGCGCAGTACAGCGGCTTTATTGGCAATTACAGCATCGATTTCAATGCGACGGTTGAGATCGATAGCGTCACGCATGACGCCATCAAGATTACTGATCTGACCATTGAAGATGGCGATGAGGGCACGGATTATATCCTGAAGGATGATGTGACCGGTGACGTTGATGTCGAGTTCCTCGAATTCGCCGACCGCACCATCGATCTGTCACAGAGCACCCACGACCCGATCGTCAACCACATGCGGCTACATATCGACCCGACGGCGGGCGGCGTTTTGCAGACCGGCAAGGTAAGAGCCGAAGATATCAGCGCGACCCCGGTAACGCTTCAATACCGCGCGGTGGGTGGAGCAACCGCAGTATCCGGGACACCAAGTGCGTCCGCGGACGGGTTGTTCACAATCGATGAACTTGGCAATTTCGAATTCACCCCACCGGCAACCCCGGTTCAGAACCAGTATAGCTGGGAGGTTTCCGCAGACGGAACGAACTGGCATAGCGCAACTGTCTTTGTCGCTCTCGCGACCGATGAGGACCAGGAGTTCAGCGGCGCGGCGGGGCACGACATCATTACCGGCGGCGATGGTGCCGACACGTTCTTTGGCGATGCTGGCGATGACGAGCTGAGCGGCCAGGACGGCGATGATGCGCTGCTTGGCGGCACGGGTGCCGACACGATTGAAGGTGGCGCTGGCGACGACTTTATCGATGGCGGCGTTGGCGCTGATGACCTTGATGGCGGCGACGGTGTCGATACGGTTTCCTATGTGTCCTCAGAGGAGGCGGTCGTTGTCGATCTGTCGACCGATACGGTTTCCGGTGGCGATGCTGAAGGCGATGCAATCAGCAATTTTGAAAATGTCGTGGGTTCGGTTGAAGGCGACACGCTGACCGGCGATGACGGCGATAATGAGCTGCTGGGCAATGATGGTGACGACCGGATCAAGGGTGGTGCCGGTGATGATACGCTTGATGGCGGACTCGGCACCGATATCCTCGATTATAGTGGAGCTGCTGCAGGCATTGACGTCGACCTTCGGGCGGGCACAGCGGAAGATGGCGATGGTGGTACGGATACCATTAGCGGTTTCGAGACGGTTGAAGGGTCTTCTCACGGAGACACCATCCGTGGCGATGACGGTGACAACACACTGATCGGCGGTGACGGAGATGATATCCTCGAAGGCCGCGGTGGCAACGATACGCTCGATGGGGGTGCGGGTTCTGATACCGCCGTCTTTAACGGCTTTATCGGTGATTACGACATTATCCTCAATGACGGCAACGGAAATACGATCGTTCGTGATCTCTATGCCTTGAACGGTACCGGCCAGGAAGGTATCGACACCATCGTCAACGGCATGGAGTTCCTCGAATTTGCCGATGAGACCATTGATCTAAGCGCCTCTGACTTTGATGCTGCAGCGCTGGATGGGTCGATTGTCATTGCGAAGGGCGCTGCTCAGATTTCGGGTCAATTGCAGGCGCGGGACCTCGACACAGCGGCCGGGTCTCTGACTTACCAAGTAAAAGACAATCCAGCCAACGGTACGCTGGTGATCAATTCAGACGGCAGCTTTAATTTTACGCCCCACGCGACCTTTGTCGGACATGATGCCTTTACGTATGAAGTCTCTGACGATGGCACGAACTGGAGCGAAGCAACCGTCTCCATCCAGACCCATAATGGCACCAATGTCCATATGACGCCCTCTCATGCCGAGACGTTGGGTACTGACGGTGCGGATGTTTTTGGTTCTGCTGGGGATGGGTTCGATATTGTCGAAGGCAAAGCGGGTAACGACACCTATCACTTTAACCGCGGTGATGACGGCCTCGTTGTCGAAGATACCACGACAGGGACGGTCAATCGCAATATCACCTATGGCGTCGGCACCACGGTTAAATACAAATACGCCGTGGAAACCACCGAAGAACATGAAGTAGAAGACGGTGAAGGCGGCTGGGATACCAACTACGTCAGGGTTCTCGCAGAAAAAGAAGGTTCGCAATCACCAAGCGCTGATCTGATCTATACCGCGTCTGAAATTAAAGAAATAGGCGCCGGATCGGACACCCTACAACTTGGTGTTGGCATCGTTAGAGATGAAGTTATTTTCGAATCCGCCGGCAATGATTTGCTGATTGGAATACGGGCGGTCGGTGACACGAGCACAGCACTTGAAACCGTCTCTGAAATCATCCGGTTGCGCGACTGGTTCAATTCCAATCGCCGGGTTGAAACGCTCAAACTCGATGTTGCTGACCAAGATGGCGATACAATCGTTTTAAGTTCTGCTGTAGCGGGCGCCGCTGTTTCCGCCGGTACCGCTGGTCAAGATTTTGTTCAGGGCACCTCAGGTGACGATACGCTCGACGGTGGCGCCGGGCATGATACCATCGAAGGGCTCGAGGGTGACGACACACTCGCGGGAGGCGCCGGCAGCGATTGGCTGGAAGGTGGCGTCGGCGATGATACCTATCAATATAATCGCGGCGACGGGTTTGACACGATTTACGACGATCACCGTGTCAATGAGACCTATACCGAAACCGGCTATTATTCCAAAGAGCTGGGGTACAGCTATCAGAACGATTACGTTTGGAGTGATTCAGATGATGAAGGGAACGACTTCAACGTTTTCGACACTGAAACAATCAACAAAACGGTTACGGTCTCCGGTTCCAGAAATCACACACTAAACCGGACGGTTCAAGCGGACGCCGGCAATGACACAATTGCATTTGGAGCTGGAATTTCGGCCGGTGATATTCGTATTGGGGCCACCGGCAATGATTTGCTCATCGGCGTAGAAGACGCTGCCAATCCGACTCTCGATATTTCGCAAATGAAAGATGTTCTGCGGATCAAGGACTGGTTTGAAGAAATGAACCGGATCGAGACGCTGACTCTCGTTGATGGAACGGTCCTCGATCTCAATCACCTGGTGAACTCGCCTCAGCTGGAAAACGGATCCTTTGTTCTGTTTGGCGATTGGGGCGGAAACTGGCTCTATGGCGGCAGTGGCAATGACACTCTGACCGGTGATGGTGGCGACGACGTTATAGAAGGTTTAGGCGGTGACGACATCATGCTGGTCGGTGCCGGTGATGATACCGTCGATGGTGGCGCTGGCGATGACACGGTCATCCTGAGCGGCAATCTGGCGGACTATCACATTCAAATGCTTGGCCCCAGTGTTCTGGGAACCGGCATTGATGTACTGGCGACCCACGCTGACGGCCTTCTTGGGGTTAAAACGCTTACAAACGTCGAGAAACTTCAGTTCGATGATCAGGTTATCGATGTCGACAGCACGAATGGTTCGGTTTATCTGCCGGGTTCATCCGATGATTATACGATTGATATCACGATAGTCTCTGGTGATACCCAAGTTGTCTTGACTCATAAAGACGGCCGTATTGCCCCGCAGACTTATACGACGGCGGAGGCGCTTTACTTTAGTGATCGCACGATGCGGTTGAACGGTGAACATATAGGCGGCTTGACGAGTGACGGAGCATCAGCTGGCACGACGGGCGATGACTGGTTTGAGGGTGGCGACGGCAACGAGGACTTCAGTGGAAACGGTGGTCGCGACGTCTATCGCTTCGGCCGCGGCTCCGGCACTGACTCGATAACCGATAGCACCGGTAATGGCCGTGTTATATTCGATAGTTCGGTTGCCAGTGACGACATTTATTTCGTTCTCGATGGTGATGACCTCTTGGTCAATATTGTCGGAAGTCAAGACAGCCTGACCATCAAAGATTGGGAGCTGGACGACCTAAACAAGGTAACTTTTGAAACGGCATCTGGTCTGCCGCTGGAACCGGTGGTGTCTCTCGTTGGCACGTCGACGGGTGAAACGATAACAGGGACTTCGGAAGATGACTCCCTTATTGGGCTCGGCGGCGACGATACGCTTGAGGGCAACGACGGCGATGATCTGCTTATTGGTGACACGGGCGATGATATCCTGCGGGGTGGGGACGGTGATGACGGCTATCTGATACGGCGTGGTGACGGATTAGATACCATCGATGATATCGGCGGCACCGATACCTTGTTCTTTGGCCCCGACATAGCGGCGGAAGATATCGTCATTAAACTGTCCAGTAACCACGACATCGTTGTCGGTGTTCGCAGTGATGCTGATGACGAAACGGCCTTTGGGTCCTTGACGGATCAAGTAACGATCACTGGATGGCAAACTTCCGATAAACGGATCGAGTCTTTCGTTTTTGCGGATGGAACGACGCTGGATGTATCCGGCATTGTCACGCGCTTTGGCACCAATCTGGCGGATATTTTCAGTTGGACGGAAACGGCCCTCGTGATGAATGCCAGCGATGGCAATGACACCATAACTGCCGGCGACGCAGATGATGTGATTGTTGGTGGCAGCGGGAATGACACGCTGGACGGTGCAGGTGGTGGCGACCTTTTGGAAGGCGGCGACGGCCGCGATACCCTAACCGGCGGCAGTGGCGATGATGCCCTGATGGGGAATGAGGGTGATGATGTCCTGTATGGCGGCGCCGATGGCGATGTTCTTGAAGGCGGAACAGGACGAGACCGTCTTTATGGCGATGACGGCGATGATGTTCTTCAAGGTGGTGCGGGTGCGGATATCCTTAGCGGTGGCAGCGGTACCGATGTTGCGTCTTTTGCAGATTCTGATGCGGCAGTAACGGTCGACTTAGCAGCATCGACAGCCAGCGGTGGATTTGCGGAAGGCGATACGCTGTCATCAATCGAAAGTGTCGTAGGCTCTGCGTATGATGACACGCTCACTGGGTCATCAGGCAATAACCGAATTGACGGTGGCGCGGGTGATGACACGCTGCAGGGCGGCGCTGGTGACGATCATCTATTTGCAGGCGCCGGTGCCGACACAATATATGGTGGCGCCGGCAGCGACGTCATGTTTGGCGATGGCGATGATACCTACGTCATCGAAACCGGTTCTGGACATGATATCATCAGAAACAGTGGTGGGGCCGGTATCGTCAAGTTGGATGATAATAGCCTCCTAACAAACCTCTCTGTTTCTCAGCATTTGACCTGGGATCTCAAAGTTTCGTTCTCTTCAAGTGACAGCTTGATTATCCGAGACTATTTCAAGGACGTTAGTAATCGTGTCAATTTTGTAGATGCCAATGGCGACGCCGTTGCAATCAACTTGAACTTTACTGGAACCGCCGCTGACGACGATGTTGTTGGTGGGGATGGGAATGATACGTTCGACGGTGGTGTCGGTGCGGATACGCTTGATGGTGCCGGTGGCCGTGACACGATCTCTTATGCCTCAGCGGCAGGCGCCGTCACGGTGGATTTGTCTGATCAATCGAACAACGCCGGTGAAGCCGTCGGCGATACTTTGATTTCGATAGAGAGCTTCGCGGGTTCTTCCTATGGCGACAGTCTGACTGGCGATGACAATCGAAATCAATTGTCGGGCGGGGGAGGCAACGATGTTCTGGATGGCGGTGCCGGTAAGGATGCCCTGTTTGGCGGTACTGGTGATGATTCGATCATCGGCGGCACCGGGAATGACCGGCTAGAAGGCGGCGCCAACGGCGACACCTATTCATTCAATCGCGGTGATGGCGCCGATACGATCTTCGACTATGCCGAAGGCGGGGTCCAACGAGGCATCGGTTACAATATCAGTGCGACATACAACTATACCTATGATGCCGTGGTTACGGTGTCGTGGGAGATTGAAGATGATGACGGCGGCGATAGCCACACCCGATACGGAACTGGCATTCAATATGGTGTTGCGGGATCCCAGACAAAGAGTATAGGGCGGACCTATACGGCGACCGAGATAAAGCAGGTCAATGGTGGATCGGACACGCTGCAGCTTGGTGCTGGCGTTTTGCAAGGTGATGTCGTTTTCGATGTTTCTGGCAACGATCTGATTGTTGGGGTTCAGGCGAGTAGTGACTCTAACCAGCATGTCGGCATAGAGCAGCTGACGGATGTCATCCGACTGCGGGATTGGTTCAACGGTCATTCTAAAATCGAATTCATTAGGTTGGCTGATGGCACCGATATTGCCCCAACCAATTTAACCGCAGAATTTGCCGTGGCAAATGGTGGCGCGGGCCATGATTCTGTAGCGGGTGGAACGGGCGATGACATCCTCGGGGGTGGTGCGGGGAATGACTGGATCGAAGGCGGCACCGGCAACGATACATACCAATTTAATATTGGCGATGGCTTCGACACAATTTATGACGATTACCGTTTTCAGCAAAACTATCAACAATCGTTCAATAACCCTACCGAACACTTCAATTTCTCCTATCTGACTTGGGGGGACTATGAAGATGACGAAGAATCAGTGACCTATAGTGAAACGAAACACGGCACGAAAAGCGTCTCTTACGGCCATCAAGTCACGCTCGAACGAACTGCCCAGGGAGATGCCGGTAACGATGTTCTGGAGTTTGGGTCAGGTATTGATCGTTCGGAACTTCGCATCGCGATTTCCGGTGACGATGTTCTCATCGGTGTCGCTGATTCAGCGCAGCCCGATCAAACATTTGATCAACTGACAGATGTTGTTCGCATCCAGGATTGGTTTAACGATTACAACCGCATTGAAACGCTGCGGTTCTATACCTCCGGTGGCAATGGAGAAACGCTCGATCTCACCAAGCTGGCGGTGCCCCCGCAACCCGGAAGTAATTCGACCATTGGGCTCGACAGCAGTTTGGGTGGCCAGTGGATCCAGGGAACCTCGGCAGATGACACACTACTTGGTACTGCTGGTGGCGATGTTTTTGTCGGTCTAACTGGAAATGACACTGTTAGCTATGCCGCGAGTGGTAGTGGCGTAACGGTTGATCTGAGCAATATCGCTAACAATACCGGTGACGCGGCTGGCGATAGCTTCAGCAGCATCGAAAATCTCACGGGCTCCGACGGTGACGATACGCTGACGGGGGACGACAACGACAACACACTCGATGGTGGCGTTGGAGTTGATATCCTGAACGGCGGTGATGGTGACGACACGATTGATGGCGGCACTGGCGATGACACCATTGATGGCGGCGCCGACAACGACACGTTCGTCGCAAAAGATGGCGATGGGAACGATACCTATATCGGTGGCGTTGGTAGTGACACGGTTGATTTTTCTGCGGAAACAACCAACGGAATTACTATTGATCTCGGTCTGGATCCCGAAACCGATAATCTGCAAACTGTTGCCAGCGGATTTGGCAGTGACAGCTTCCTGTCAGTGGAAAATGTCATTGGGACCGGGCAAGCCGATACGCTGAAGGGCAATGAATCTGCCAACCGTTTAGCCGGCGGGGACGGCGCCGATGTGCTAGAGGGCAAAGCCGGTAACGATGTCCTGGTTGGTGGTGCTGGCGGCGATACGCTGGATGGCGGCGATGGCAACGATACCGCTTCCTATGAAGATGAAACTCTTAGTGTCGAGGCCGATCTGTCGGGCACATTCGGGAACAATGTGACGATTGATGGCGTTGCCGAAGGCGACAAGCTGACCAGTATTGAAAATCTGACGGGCGGTAGTGCTGGTGACACGCTCACCGGCGATGTCAAAGACAATATCCTGACTGGTGGTGCCGGCGGCGATACGCTGGATGGCGGTGCTGGATCTGATACAGCGTCCTACGCAAGTGCTTCAGGGTTCGTGGAAGCCGACCTGGTAGATACTAACAACAACCAGGGAGACGCGGTTGGTGATAGCTATACGTCGATCGAAAATCTGACCGGGTCCGTTGGTGACGATATCCTGACCGGCGATAGCGGGGCCAATATTCTAGATGGCGGGGCCGGCAATGACACGCTTGAGGGTGGCGTGGAAGACGACACGCTGAAGGGTGGCGCTGGTGACGCTGACAAAGCGGTCTTTAACGGAGATCGTGAAGACTACGACATCGATATTATTACCGCGAACGGTACCGTTACTGTAACGGACAATGTCGGCAGCGATGGTACCGACACGCTAAGCGGCGTTGAAATTCTCTCCTTCAATGATGGCGATGTGAATGTATTCGGCGGCACCGACGGTAAGGATATTTTGTCCGGCACGTCTGGTGTTGATTTGATCGATGGCGGTGATGGCGATGATTTGATCACCGGGGGCGAAGGTAATGATACGCTGGATGGTGGTGCCGGAACGGCGGACAAAGCCTTCTATAGCGGCGCGATTGATGATTACGACCGCGTCTTTAATGAAGAAACTAAACAATGGACGATTACTGACACCAACGCTGCTGATGGCGACGATGGCACGGATATCCTAACAGACGTTGAAATCGCGGAGTTTGCTGGTGGCGACACTCAAGACCTGACACCGCCGCCAATTGCGCTCGAAAATATCGTCGAAGTGGCGATTGGTGGTTCTGCCAGTTGGCAGCTTGCCGCGGATGACGGCAAAGGAACACTAACCTACTCAATTGATGGTGTGACCAAGACTGTCGATCCGAACGGCCCCGATTATTACCAAGCAACGACAAGTGGCGGAGCGACAATCAAGGTCTACGAAGATGGGACTTACGATTACGATGCCACGGCAATTACGGCAGCTGGGCCAGATAGTTTCGATTTCAAGGTTACGGATGAATTTGACCGATCTTCAACGGCAACGATTGATGTTGGTGTTGGAAAACCTTCTGAAGCGGAATCTTCGGCCTATTTTAACGGCGCTACTGGCACATCCATGTCCGCGGGGCCATTAACCTATACCGGTGGGTCGGTCAAAGAGCTCAATTTCTGGGTTAAACGGGGGCAGACCGGTTCCACTCAGTACTTGTTTTCTTCGGGTATTAATAGCGGCATCTACCTAAATCACACTTCGATCTATTTTGACTCGTCAAATCGATTAGTGTTCCAGGCGCAGGAGAACGTCTCCGGAACCTTTACGACGCAATGGCAAAAAACCACGTCGGCGACTTATACCGACACGTCGGAATGGCTAAACGTCCATATGGTCTATGATGCAGCGCAGTCGAGTGCGGGTGATCGGATCAAAGTCGCAGTCAATGGCGCTGATGTTACGTCCTTCGCTTCCGATGTGTGGAATGGGAATGCCTGGCATTATTTCAACTATGGGCCGCCAACTAACTTTAACATTGGTGAAGCAGCCGGCAATGGAAGTTATTTTGTCGGAAATATGGGTCTCGTCCGGTATCGCGAAGGGGCAACGGCGCTCGGTGCCGGTGCCTTTGGCAAGGATGTAAATGGTGAGTGGGTTACAGAAGATGTCACGGGCCTTGCTTTGTCGCTTGATTTTGCCGATGCGGCCAATATGGGCAATGACGTTTCGGGGAACAATAATGATTGGGGCGCGAGCAGCGCCATAACACAATCGACAGACGGTGTTCCGGCTGGCCCAGCGTTTGTAACGCCTGGTGATGGCAATGATGTGCTGCTCGGCACGGCAGACGACGACACCATCGATGGCGGACTCGGCGACGATTACATCGATGGTGGTGCTGGGGTCGATACGCTGACCGGTGGTGTCGGCGACGATACATATGTTGTCGATAATTGGGATGATGTCATTGTCGAAAATGCCGGTGAAGGCACGGATACTGTCGTCGTTACTTCCCATTATGCGGCGGGCGAACACGTTGAAAACTTCACATTGGCGGACACTATAACGGTCAATGTGCAGGGCAATGATCTTGATAATATTTTTGTAAACGGCTCCGGTAACAATTCGATCCTTGGCAAAGGCGGTGACGATACGGTCATCTACCAGGGCAACAAGGGCGATTATGAAATCCTCTATTCACCCTCAGGAGATGTGTGGAGCGTTACAAATACTGCATCAGGGGCCATCGACAACCTATATCACATTGAGACCTTGTCGTTTGACGATGGAACCGTCGATTTAACGGACCCAATATCTGCCCGGAATGTCAGAATTGTTGTTCCGGTTTCCGGCTCCGTCGATTGGTCTATGCCCGTGATTGCCGGCGGGATTGGCACAGATGTAGGTAGCTACTTAATATACAGCGCCGTTGCTAACGCTCCGCTGATGGATTGGGCAGGGGACGCAACACCCATAGAAGATCGTAATTTGGTCTTTTCATTGCATGATGTCGATCTAACGCCAGGTACCGATTACTACGAAACCACAACCTCGGCGAATGGCACAATCCGGGTTTATGAGGATGGGCGCTACACCTACACCGCCGGTGCTACTATGGGTACCGAGTCGCCTGCTATAAGACTCAATATTACCGATACAGATCTTGTGATCAGTACTCTTGTTAATTTACAGGTAGATATCGGGGACTATGTTGCTGGAACGTTCTCAGAGGGCAGCGACGCACTTGTCGGTGGTGCCAACGATGATGTAATCGAAGGTGGTGCCGGAGACGATCTGCTCATCGGCAATGGCGGTGATGACACGCTCAGCGGCGGCAGCGGCAGTGATATCGCCCGCTACACTGGTGCTCGAGACGACTATTCGATTTCCTATGATACGGCGAGCCGTCAATACACGGTAACGCACAAAAATGCGGGTGCCGATGGCTCTGACACGCTCAACGGTATCGAGACGCTTGAATTTACCGGTAGCGGGTCGACTGAGACCCTCAGTCTTGGTGGCCCCGCATCGGCATTCGACAGCATTATCGAGGTTTCGGTCAGTGGTACGGCAAGCTGGAAGCTGACGGCGTCGGGGGGACAGGGCAATCTTGTATACAGCATAGAGAATTCCACTGATTCTGGCGTAACCGACGGCGTCGCCTGGAAAGAAAAAGATGACTTGGCTGGCGGTGGGACAATCAAAGTCTATGAAGATGGGCGCTACGACTACACCGCGGGTTCTTCCGCCGGGCCCGACAGCTTTGATTTCATAGTGACGGATGGAAACATTTCTTCTACTGCCAGCGTGAAGGTTGGTGTCGCCGAAACTGTTGATACGACGGCTGATTTGGAGATCGGCAGCTCTCTGAACCTTGATGGGACAGATGACTATCTGAGTATAGACCCGGCAACAGCGGGTAACCGCAAGACCTGGACCTTCTCGACCTGGGTGAAGAGGGATGCGGTTAGTGGCAACACGCCTGCTACACCGCTCTTTTTTGCGGATACCACCTCTTATGGCACGTCGTCACAAAGTTATCTTGGACTGACCTTTTCAGGGTCGAACTCGTCATCTTCCAACTATGACAAGCTCACCCTAACCAATGGCAGTGAGAACATCTTTGTTACGCAGGATGCCTTTAACTCGACGAGTGACTGGTATCATGTGGTTCTGGCATGGGATTCGGATAATGCAACGGCGGATGACCGTGTTGCGCTCTATGTTAATGGTGACCGGATTACGAATTGGGATACGGCGCCAAACGTTGCCCCAGATCAGGTGTATGGCATCAATGATGGCAACGTCCTTCACACGGTCGGGGGGCGTACAGCCGCAGGCGCGCATTATGCTGAAGGCTCACTCTCTGATGTACAGTTTATAGATGGTGAAGCTGTTGGGGCTGATGCGTTTGGTCAGGATGACGGGTCAGGCAACTGGGTTGGCAAGGCATATGAGGGGACCTATGGCGGCAATGGGTTCCGTCTGGACTTTAGCGACGATAGCGATCTCGGCAATGACGTCTCGGGCAATGATAACGACCTGACGGTCAACAGCGACCCAACCCAGATCGCTGATAATCCGCAGGATACTCTCGCAACACTGGATGCATCGGATCAGGTAAACGCCACATTATCGGGTGATGATTTGGTCGCGACGTTTACCGGAGGGAACAACGGTAATGTCCGCAGCTCGCTCGGAGCAACAAGTGGCAAGCTGTTCTGGGAAGTTAAGTATACGCTGAACTCCGGTGCCGACAGTATTGGCATTGGTATCTCGGCAGACGGCGATATGAAGAGCACGTCGTTGCTCGAAGAAGCGTATGGCTATGGCTACCTATCAGGAGGATCAGTCCGCACTGATGGGGTGATGACGTCTTACGGAGACAGTTATGGGTCTGGCGATGTTATCGGTGTTGCTCTTGATCTCGATAGTGGCGCTATTTGGTTCTCCAAGAACGGTGCTTGGCAAGGTAGTGCGACAGCAGCAGAGATAGAAGCTGGCGATACGACGAATGCGGCCTATACAGGGCTGACCGGTACATTTGAGGCACTTGGTTCCTACACCAGCACGTCTACAACAGATACAGACCTTACCTTCAACTTTGGTCAGACAGGATTCTCGTATTCTGCGCCTAGTGGCTTTGATGCTCTATCGACGGCCAATGTACCCTACGCCAAAAATTCTGGTCATGACTATATAGAGGGTACCGCAGTTAATGACACCATTGATGGTCGGCTCGGCGATGATCTGATCGATGGCGGCGCTGGCGATGACGTAATGAGCGGTGGTGCCGGAGACGACACTTACATCGTCGATAGCGAATATGACTGTGTTATCGAAGCCGATGATAAAGGTACGGATACGGTCGAGTCTTCGATCGATTTCGATCTTTCCGCGGCGAACCGCCCGTTCGCGACACTGGATGCGGCAAATGCGTCTTTGGTGTACGGCAGTTTGTTGCAAAACAATGGCCAGGATCTCCATATAAGCACGAGTTCATCATACCTCGACGGTGTGGTTGCTACCCATACCGCGACAGATAAGAGCTATTGGGAGGTCACGGCAACTTATACAGGGTCTGGTACGCTGAGACTTGGTGTCATGCACGCTGACGAAGTCTTTGACGTCAATGACTATCCTGGTGGTGCCATGGGTGTTGATAGCATCGGCATAACCGACGGTCTAAGGGTGGATCGCAACGGGGTCTCGGGGATAGATTATGGCTCCTCATTGGCGACCGGCGATGTTGTGATGTTTGCCTATGATAACGGCAATCTATGGATTGGGCGCAATGGCACGTGGTTAAACAACGGCAATCCCGAAACGGGAGTTGGCGCGGTTTCAACGGGGATCGCCAATGAGATTGTCCCCGCGGCCTCTGGTTACAATATTGGTGCTACAAATATTGCGGCGTTCAACTTCGGACAATCTGCTTTCTCTGAAACGCCACCTACAGGCTTTAGTGGATTGCAATCGACTGAAGCAACATCCATCGAAAATCTCACCCTGACGGGGACGGCGGTGAGCGGTGCTGGCAATGAACTCGCCAATGAGATTACCGGTAATGATCAAGCCAATACGCTCGATGGTGGCGATGGCAATGACACGCTGATTGGCGGGGACGGCAGTGACACGCTGATCGGTGGCGATGGTCACGATACGGCGGTGTTCTCAGGTAATTTCCTTGATTATACGATTGATTATTCCGGCACCGAAATAACGGTAACTGACGATGTTGGTTTAGGCGGGACAGATACGATTGAAGGTATCGAGCTCCTTAAATTTGATGATCTCGAATATAATGTCCAAAACAGCGGAACACTTTCTGCACTGGGCGGTTATATAGTCGGCGATACCAATGATGTGATGTTGGGCGGCATGGATGTCAGCATCTTCGCCGCTGGCGGTGGCAACGATTTGGTGATCGGTGGCGGTGGTGATGACCAGCTGGATGGCGGTGAAGGCGATGACATCCTCCAGGGTGGTACAGACAACGATGATCTTGTCGGTGGTGCCGGCAATGACCGTCTTGAGGGCGGTACTGGTGATGATACGCTGGATGGCGGTGTTGGCGATGACGTGCTCATCGGTGGGGCTGGCGCGGATGATCTCGAGGGCGGTTACGGGACTGATCTGGCCTCTTATTCCGATGCGTCGACCGGCGTAACAGCTGATCTGTCTGACGATTCCAATAATACAGGCGATGCGGCTGGCGACACTTATAGCAATATCGAAGGGCTCGAAGGATCGGACCATGCCGATACGCTGACCGGTGATGATAACGACAACATCCTGCGAGGCGGCGCCGGGGCTGATACGCTCGATGGTGGTGCCGGAACGGACCGCGCCGATTATGGAAACGATACGGCAGGCGTCAAAGCAAGCCTCGCAAATGCGGCCGTTAATACAGGCGAGGCTGCGGGTGACAGCTACACGAGTATCGAAAACCTCAGTGGCGGCAGTGGTGATGATATTCTTATCGGCGATGCCAATGACAACGTGCTCACTGGCGGTGACGGTGACGATCTTCTCAATGGTGGCGTGGGGGGAGATACGCTCGATGGCGGTGCCGGCACAGACTCCGTCTCTTATTGGTATGCGACATCGGGTGTTACGGCTGACCTAAGCGACAGCGCTAATAATACAGGTGAGGCAGCGGGCGACAGCTATACCAGCATCGAAGATATCTGGGGATCCATCCATGACGATATATTCATCGGCGATGCCAATGCCAACGTCATCCATGGTGAGGCTGGCGATGATTGGTTAGAAGGCAAAGCGGGTGATGACACTCTGGTAGGGGACGATGGCGACGACCGCTTGTTAGGCGGTGAAGGTGCCGATGTGCTCGATGGTGGTGCCGGAAGTGACCGTGCGGTTTATATTGACGCAACAGAAGGTCTTACAGCTGATCTCAGCAACAGCGCTAATAATACAGGTTTCGCTTTAGGCGACAGTTATACCAGTATCGAGAATCTCCAGGGATCGTTCTACGACGATACACTGACGGGTGATTCCAATAACAATGAACTCTACGGCGAAGCGGGTGATGACACGCTGATAGGTAATGCCGGTGATGACTACCTGTGGGGTGATGTCGGAAATGACACGCTCGATGGTGGTGATGGCGCTGACGACTTGTTTGGCTCTGAGGGCATTGACACATTGGCGGGTGGTGCCGGAGACGATACGCTTGATGGCGGCGATGGCGTAGACACAGCTGACTACTCATTGGCGACAGGTGGCGGTGTCACAGTCGACCTCAATAACGCCGGTCAGCAAACCATCGGTGCAGATCAAGGATTAGATACACTCAGCAATATCGAGAACGTTCGAGGGTCGGATCAGGCGGATACACTTACGGGCGACGCGGGTGATAATGCGCTGCTAGGTGGTGACGGCGTTGATACGCTTACAGGCAATGCCGGGGAAGATACGCTCGCAGGTGGTAAGGGCGATGACATTCTTGATGGCGGTGACGGCAATGACAACCTGTTAGGCGGTGACGGTGACGATACGCTGAATGCTGGTGATGGTGACGATACCCTGTCAGGGGGTGCCGGCGGTGATACATTGGATGGTGGATTGGGCGCGGATACGGCATCCTATGTTTCGGCAACAATTGGTGTAATCGCAAACCTCGCGAATAGCGGGTTGAATACGAATGATGCCGCTGGTGACAGCTATGTCAGCATTGAAAACCTTCTTGGATCTGATTTCGCCGATACGCTAACGGGCGATATCAATAATAACAGTCTGGTCGGTGCTCTCGGTGACGACACACTGATCGGTGGCGACGGTGATGACATTCTTGACGGCGGGGTTGGCGGTGACACATTGGATGGTGGCGCCGGAACTGATAAGGCGTCCTACAAATTTGCTGCAGCGGCGGTAACCGCGGATCTTTCCAATGTTTCCAATAATGGCGGCGATGCTGATGGTGATAGTTATGCCAGCATCGAAGATATTGCCGGGTCGGCCTTTGACGACACGCTGACTGGCGATGGCAATGCCAATGTCCTTGAAGGCAATGACGGCGATGACACGCTCGACGGCGGTTCCGGTCTTGATACGTTGGTTGGTGGTGCCGGTGATGACACGCTGATTGGTGGCCATAACAACGATACGCTTGATGGCGGTGCGGGTGCCGACTCGTTTGATGGTGGCACAGGGTTTGATGTGGCATCCTACTTGAGCGCGACAGAGGGCGTTACAGTTGATTTTGCTAACACTGCGAACAACACCGGGGATGCTGCAGGCGATAGCTATACCAATATAGAATCCGTGTTTGGCTCTAACCTAGACGATGTCATAACAGTCGGGTCTACCGGCATGACAGTAAACGCCTATGACGGCGATGACACCATCACGGGTGGTGCTGGCAATGACTTGCTTAACGGTGTTGAAGGAAATGATACCGTTCGCGGCGGTGCCGGTGATGATGGCGTGTATGGTGAAGGTGGTAATGATATTTTGTACGGCGACGCCGGGACCGATACTTTGCTCGGTGGCGACGGGGATGACCATCTCTATGGCGGGCTAGATGCAGACACGCTGGATGGTGGTGATGGCTCGGACACGGCTAACTATTACCATGCAGCCAGTGCCGTAACGGCCAGTCTTGTTACGAACACTGGCTCTGCCGGTGAAGCGTCTGGAGACACCTACACTGAGATAGAGAACCTCGCTGGATCGGAAGCAGGTAACGATACCCTCACCGGTGACGGGAATGCCAATACCCTTTGGGGCAATGGTGGTGATGATGCGCTTATCGGTGGTGCTGGGAATGATCTTCTGATCGGCGGTAGCGGTGAGGATAACCTGTCGGGGCAAGATGGGAATGATACCCTTTATGGTGGTGACGATGACGATACCCTCAGCGGCGCGGATGGCGCTGACGTCCTTTACGGCGAGGCAGGGACCGACAATCTCTACGGTGGTGCCGGGAATGACATTCTCGATGGCGGTGATGCGCGTGACTGGCTGTATGCCGGTGACGGCGATGATACGCTGATCGGTGGCGCTGGCGACGACATTATGTTTGGTGAAGGCGGTGCCGATAGCATCGATGGCGGAGATGGCACCGATCAGGTGAGCTATGCTTACTCGACTGTCGGCGTTGTGGCTAACTTCGCGAATGCGGCGCTGAACACCAATGACGCCGCTGGCGATACCTATGCCAATGTTGAGAATCTTGCGGGATCAGACTTCGACGATGTCCTGACCGGCAACACCGTGAATAACCATATCTGGGGTCGCGACGGCAATGACCAGATTTATGGTGAAGACGGCCAGGATACGCTCTATGGCGATGGCGGCGATGACAAACTCTATGGTGGCGCATTACGGGACTGGATCTACGGTGGTGCCGGGTCAGATACCCTGTTTGGCGGCGCGGGAAACGATTATCTGAACGGTGGAGATGGTATTGACTGGGCATCCTATTACGATCAGATCGTCGGGGTTACAGCCGATCTATCGGAGCAGGTAACTGGCACCGGTGAGGCCTTCGGCGACAACTATATCGATATAGAAAACCTGCGTGGTTCTCTCCATAACGATATCCTGTGGGGCGATGATTTAGGCAATCTATTCTGGGCAGAATCTGGTGATGACGAAGTTCATGGCCGGGACGGTGCTGATACGCTTCATGGCTCGGATGGCGATGACAAGTTGTACGGCGATGAGGGGAATGACTATCTCTATGGCGGTAATCACGACGACCGTCTCGAGGGCGGTGATGGCGCCGATCATTTAAATGGCGGCGACGGCACGGACTGGGCTGAGTATTACGGTGCGAGTGCTGGCCTGACGGTTGACCTATCACAGGCCTCCAGCAATACCGGTGATGCTGCGGGCGACAGCTATGTCAGTATCGAAAATCTGCGTGGTTCTCTCCATGGGGATATCTTGTGGGGTGATGCCGGTGCCAATCTATTCTGGGCGGAATCCGGTGATGATGAGGTTCATGGCCGCGATGGTGCTGACACCATTCATGGCTCAGACGGCAATGACACGCTCTACGGTGATGGTGGTAATGATTATCTCTATGGCGGCAATCACGATGACCGTCTTGAAGGTGGTGCCGGTGGTGATCATTTACACGGCGGTGACGGTTCTGACTGGGCGAAGTATTACGGTGCGAGTGCAGGTCTGACGATTGATCTGGCACAGGCCTCCAACAATACCGGCGATGGTGCCGGTGACAGCTATGTCAGTATCGAGAACATCGAAGGCTCGCAGTTTGGCGACACGATCACCGGTGATGCCGGTGCCAATACTGTTTGGGGTTGGGGTGGTAATGACACCATCCATGGTGGTGCTGGTGATGATCATCTTGAAGGCAATATCGGTGACGACTTTGTTTATGGCGAAGATGGTAGCGACACACTGTACGGTGGTGACGGCAACGATACGCTGGATGGTGGCGTCGGCGGTGACGTTATGTGGGGCGGTGCGGGCAACGACATTTATTATGTCGATAGTACGTCGGACTTCGTCAACGAAAATGTCGGTGAAGGTACCGACACGATCCTGAGTTCCGTAACCTATGGCATTGGTAGTGGCGGCGGGCTGCATGTTGAAAACCTCACCCTGACGGGAAGCGCGAACATCACGGCGGCGGGCAATGATCTCGCTAACGTCCTGACCGGCAATACTGGTGACAACACACTTACTGGTAAAGGCGGTGATGACACACTTATCGGTGGCGCCGGTAATGACACTCTCGACGGCGGCGCCGGTACGGATATCGCCTCATACCTGTATGCGACAACTGGTATTGTAACCACCTTGATGATCGGCGGATTGCAAACAGGAGAAGCAGTCGGAGATACCTATATCAGCATCGAGGGTTTTTACGGTTCGCAGTTTGGGGATACGCTGACAGGCGATGCTGGAGACAATGAACTCTGGGGTTTCAACGGTGATGACTGGCTCGTTGGCGGCGATGGCAATGACTTCCTATATGGCGACAATGGTGATGATACGCTGATTGGCGGGGTGGGTAACGATACGCTCAGTGGCGGCGCTGGTAATGACACGGTGTCGTATGCGGGTGCTGCGGCAGGTGCCACGGCCAATCTATCAAATCACAATCTGAACGCCGGTACGGCATTTGGTGATAGTTATATTTCCATCAACAATCTAACCGGTTCAGATCACAACGATGTTCTGTATGGCGATGCCAACGTCAATGTGCTGACGGGCGGCAGCGGCGCTGATGTTCTCGATGGTGGTGCCGGTGGTGATACCCTCGATGGTGGCGCTGGAAGTGACTGGGCGCGTTATCTCAACTCGACCGCTGGGGTCACAGTTGATCTGACGATAGCGGGTGCACAAACCAGCGGCGGTGACGCATCGGGTGATGTCCTCATCAGCATCGAGCATCTTGAGGGTTCAGCGTTTGCAGACACATTAACCGGTGATGCTGGCGTTAATTATATTTACAGCCAAGAGGGTGATGACACGCTCAATGGCGGTGCAGGTTGGGATAAGCTTTACGGTGGTCTCGGCAATGACACCTTAAATGGTGGTGACGATGTTGACGTGCTCGTTGGTGGTGCCGGAGCGGATACGCTGGATGGCGGCAGTGGCAGCGATTATGCGAGTTATGTCGACTCAACAATCGGCGTCACAGTTGACCTCGCGAATACAGCCAACAACACAGGCGAAGCTATAGGTGACACCTATATTAGCATCGACAGCCTGGAGGGCTCTCAGTTCGCTGATGCGCTGCATGGTGATGCCCAAATCAATTGGCTCTCCGGTCTCGGTGGAGACGATATTCTCAAAGGCTATGACGGTGCGGATAACCTTTATGGCGCTGATGGTAATGACCTTCTAAATGGTGGTTTGGGCGCTGATCTGCTCGATGGCGGTGCCGGTACGGACTCGGTGTCTTACTGGAATGCTTCAGCGGGTGTCACGGCGGACCTTAGCAATAGCGCGAACAATTTAGGCGAGGCCGCAGGCGACACCTATGTCAGCATCGAAGATATCTGGGGTTCAAACCATGCCGATACGCTGATCGGTGATGGTGGAACGAATGTCATCCACGGCGAAGACGGCAACGACTTCCTCTATGGCAATGCGGGTGATGACACGCTCTATGGCGACGGGGGTAACGATACTCTGCGCGGTGGAGCGGGTGCCGACGCTATGGATGGTGGTGCCGGTAATGACGTTGCCGACTATCAACATGCGGCGGCAGGTGTAACGGCAAACCTCGGCAATGCGAGTAGCAATACCGGCGATGCCGCAGGTGATAGCTATACAAATATCGAAAATCTGCATGGCTCGTCGCATGACGATACGCTGACCGGCGATGCGAATGACAACACTATCTATGGCTACATTGGTGATGACACAGTCAGTGGTGGTGCCGGTAATGACTCACTGAATGGTGGCTCTGGTGCTGATACCATTAACGGCGACGACGGCAATGATTACCTGTTTGGCATTGACGGTGATGACACGCTGAACGGCGGCGCTGGGGCTGACACGCTTATTGGTGGCGCTGGCGATGACACAGCCAATTATTCCGGCACTGCCGCGGGTGTTACTGCTGACCTCAGCAACAGTGCCAACAATACCGGTGAAGCTGCTGGTGACACCTACTCAGGTATAGAACATCTGCATGGTTCGGCGCATGACGATATCCTGATCGGTGATGGGAATGCGAACACGATCTATGGCATTGGCGGAGATGACTGGCTGGAGAGTAAAGGCGGCAATGACACACTGCATGCCGGTGATGGCGATGACCGCCTGCTGGGCGGTGATGGTGCCGACTATCTGGATGGCGGTGCTGGTAATGATCGGGCGGTCTACATCGATGCCACAGCGGGTCTAACAGCAGATCTCAGCAATGTTGCAAATAATACGGGGTTTGCTGCAGGCGACGTCTACACCAGTATCGAAAACCTTGAGGGCTCGTCTTACGACGATACGTTGCGCGGTGATGCCAACAACAATGAGCTTTATGGTGGTGCCGGCAATGACACCCTGACTGGTAATGAAGGCGATGATTACCTGTGGGGTGACGTCGGTAACGATACGCTCTTTGGTAGTGCCGGGGCAGATGACCTTCGCGGCGCTGACGGCCACGACGCACTCTATGGTGGTTACGACAACGACTCGCTTTTGGGCGGTACGGGTAATGACCAGCTGCATGGTGATGCTGGTGACGACACGCTCTCCGGTGAAGATGGGGATGACTATCTCTATGGCGGCACCGGTGCTGATATATTGAATGGTGGTCTGGGCTCCGACTGGGCGAGTTACCAATTTTCTTCAACGGGCCTGACGGTAGATCTTGGCAATGCCTCAGCGAACACTGGCGAGGCGGTGGGTGACACTTACACTAGCATTGAGAACCTCCGCGGGTCGGGCCACAACGACATTCTGTATGGCGATGCGAACGCCAACACCGTCGATGGTGGTTCCGGTAATGACACGGTCTATGGCGGTGCCGGTAATGACTCAGTATGGGGTAATGGCGGTGATGATATCGTTCATGGCGATGATGGTGATGATACGGTCAGTGGTCATGATGGTAATGACACGCTCTATGGTGATGCGGGTAACGACATATTATGGGGCCATGCTGGCGATGACACGCTCTATGGTGGTGCCGGTCACGATCAACTCTATGGCCTTGATGACGACGATACGCTTGATGGTGGGGATGGCGATGATACCCTTTATGGCGGTACTGGTGCGGATGCGCTGGATGGTGGTGCCGGTACGGATTGGGCGAGCTATAGCGATGCTCTAACGGGCCTGACGGTAGATCTTGGCAATGCCTCAGCGAACACCGGTGACGCGGCGGGTGACACCTTTACCAGCATTGAGAACCTCCGCGGGTCAGACCACGCCGACATTCTGTATGGCGATATAAACGCCAACATCATCGATGGCCTAGGTGGTGATGACACCATTTATGTTGGGAATGGTGACGATACGGTCTGGGGCAATGCGGGTAATGACACCGTTTACGGTGGAGAAGGCAACGACACAATCAGTGGCCATGATGGTAATGACTCGCTCTTTGGTGATAGTGGCAACGATATCCTGAACGGACATGCCGATAATGACTCTCTATGGGGCGGTGATGGTAATGATCAACTTTATGGTGGTGATGGCGATGATACGCTGCGTGGCGGTCTCGGTGCTGATTTGCTTGACGGTGGCGCCGGTGTGGATTGGGCAAGCTACAAATATGCTGGTGCTGCGGTCACGTTAAATCTCTCTAATCTTTCACTGAATACCGGCGAGGCAGCGGGCGACACTTATGTCAGTATCGAGAATTTCTACGGCAGTAACTTTGCCGATACGCTGACAGCGAGCGCATCCGGAAGCGCCATTTGGGGTCGTGTTGGTGATGACCTTATGTATGGCGGTGCCGGTGATGACTTCCTGTATGGCGAATGGGACAACGATACGATCGATGGCGGAGCTGGTGCGGATACTCTTCACGGCGGTGACGGTGACGATATTGTGGATGGTGGAGCGGGCGCTGATTTGCTTGAAGGTGGCAACGGCGATGACGTGCTCTCGGGTGGCGACGACAATGATACAATTTACGCCCATGCCGGTGCGGATACCCTGAATGGTGATGCAGGTAACGATTCACTCCATGGCCAGGATGGTGATGACACTCTGACCGGTGGTGCTGGCGCGGATCTGTTGTTTGGTGGTAACGACAATGACACGCTGATTGGTGGTGCGGGTGCAGATGCCTTGGATGGCGGCGCTGGTATTGATACGGCGTCTTATGCTGGAGCAAGCAGCGATGTTACGGTGAACTTGCAGAACGTCAGTCAGAATACGGGTGACGCTCAGGGAGATAGCTATGGCTCCATTGAGAACATAATAGGTTCTGATTTTAATGATTTCATCGTCGTGCTTGACGGGGACAATACAGTCTGGGGCGGTGCGGGTAACGACACGCTCTATGGAAATGGTGGGAATGACACGCTGTATGGTGAAGATGGCAACGACTATCTGCACGCGGGTACCGGCGATGACATGCTGGACGGTGGCGATGGTAATGACGTCTTCTTCGGCTCAACTGGCGCGGATAGCTTCATTGGTGGAAACGGGTCTGATGCCGTCCGGTATTTCGATACGGGTGAGACCGGCGGTGTCACCGCAGATCTTGTCAATGGTGGCGCTGGCAGTGGTTCCGGTAACGGTGCAGGTGACAGCTTCACCGGTATTGAAAACATTGAGGGGACCAATTACGGAGATACTTTTTATGGTGATGATGGCGGCAACAGCCTGTACGGCCATGGCGGTGACGATACGCTGACTGGCCGCGGCGGTGCAGATCACCTTAGGGGTGGTGCTGGCAATGACATGATCCACGGTGGCGACGACAATGATTTACTTGTCGGTGAGGACGGGGCCGATACCATTCATGGCGATGCCGGAGCAGACCTGGTTTATGGTGGCAATGACGACGATGTCATTTATGGCGGTGCTGACAACGACACCCTAAATGGCGAAGCCGGGGATGACTGGCTGTATGGCGGTGCCGGAGCGGATACGCTTGATGGTGGCACTGGCGTTGATTGGGTGTCTTATTATGACCAGAGCGCCGGTATAACGGTCGATCTCTCAGGCACAGTAGCGGGGACGGGTGAAGCGCAGGGTGATACCTACGCAAACATTGAAAATCTGCGCGGCACCTTGCATGCAGACACACTCTATGGAGATGCCGGCGCCAACTTGTTCTGGGCAGAAGCCGGGGACGATGAAGTTCATGGCGGTGATGGCAACGATACGCTCCACGGCTCAAACGGCAACGACACACTTTACGGCGAGGGCGGTATTAACTGGCTCTATGGAGGTAACGATAATGACACGCTGATTGGCGGTGATAGTACAGACTACCTTTATGGTGGCACCGGAGATGATACTTACGAATTTGATCGTGGGAGCGCTGGTGATCTCATCTATAACACCGGTGAGTCTTCTTCTAACGATAAGGTGGCATTTGCGACCGGCATTGATGAAGACCAGCTCTGGTTCCAGCAAAGTGGCGATGACTTGCTCGTCAAGATTATTGGGACAGACGATCACATGCGAGTTAAAGCCTGGTATGTCGGCACCGATAATCGTCTCGATTTTGAAGTGTCTGACGGGTCTGATCTCGTTGCGGCGGACGTCCAAAATTTGGTGAACGCGATGGCATCGTTCTCTGCGCCCGCAGTCGGAGATACAGAATTGAGCGACACTTTCTCGGGTCAGAACCTGACGGATTTGAATACAACGATCGCCGCGAACTGGACGTGATACCACGAATATTCTCCCTGTTTATCTATAAGTCTTCGCAGATATGGCTCGAAATTTCCCTGTTCGATGTTTTGGGAAATAAAGGCTTAAAGGGTGATATTACTTGGCTTTGTCGGCAAAAAAATTCTATGTTTTTTGTTCGATTTCGTTTTTATTCCCTGTAATTTCCTTGATGATCAGTGAAATAACCGCAGAGACGAGTTCGCGAGAGACTGCGTCCACCACCATCTTAACCTGCACCCCATCAGTGGGGCTGCAACGGCCCGTCAGCAGTCGAACTTGCCCGCGATCCACACGCTGACCGGCGAACCATCGAGTGGCATGTCGAGTCCGATCGTATCCTAGCCCGCAATGTCCCACGCATTCGAGAATACGAGCGCGCCGCCCCTGGCGCGGAGCGACTGCTGAGCTGAACTCTGACGCTCTGCGGATGCGGGGTGGGTATGTCTAGCAGACGGACGCTCGCTTCGGCAGGGTGCACGATAGGAATGTGCGCCCATCCGCCGACGTTTTGGTAAACTCTATCTCAACTCTCATTAAGTGTTCCCCCATCCACGAAGGGTGCTACCGATCACGCTGTAGATGCAGCTTGCAAGTTCTGCCGCAGCCTTGTTCGCTCAATCTCCTTAATCGGTCAGGCGCCTAAGCCTTACAGCTGGGTGCAGATCAATGAGTTTCGCCGACGTCCAATGACTGGCAGAGCTCGCCTTCGAAGTAAATCTCGACCGTTTCGTATTGGCCTTGTTCGGCTGGCCTTTCGAATCGAACATCGCGTGGTGCAACGTCTTCGGTCCCGACATTGCCCGTCTTTTCGATTGTCAGGTCCAGCATAAGGATAACCGGATTGATCCCCGGCGGCACCCGCTCAGTCAGTTTGGGCTGCAAGTTGCCGCCATTCGTCACAACTTTGCCCACGACGATCAATTGGCTCGGGCCGGGGGGCATCAAATTGATCCAAGCACTGAAATCAGACATTCTGGGGCAAGCCATGATTCTTCTTCTCCAAGTTTAGTTTTTCGTGAAATACTCGCCCTTTATAACAAATATTTAATCATTTGAACAACACATTTCTATTCCTGGATGAAATGAACTTTAGTCGATCTACTTTGAGTTGGGTCAAAGTTTGTCGTCTAATGACAATTTCAATTCAGCCCAACGCTTACTGGCGCAGTTTTTTGATCTACCGTGTTTCAAGGCTAGGCCTCGCTTCACGATTTTGACCTTGGTATAAAAGCACCCTCTGAAGAGGGTGGCTCGGTACGCTTTGCGGGATAAGTGTCTAGTGAGTCACTCCAATCGCCGTACCCATATTCTGCGAACCAATGAAGACCAGTTTGGATTGATTTTCTTTATAGAATCAGGGTATTGCTTCTGGCGGTCTTACGGGTTTCACGCTCTTCGCCTGAAACAGCAGGTTAAAATGATTGCCCTCCGGGCCCACCATTTTTTATTGAACCCCCCCCCGGAGGGAGCTATAAACGCCGGCCGCCCGCCAACCCAACGCGGATGAAATAAAATATCCCCCAGAGGGAGAAAATCCTCCGGCGCGGAATGCATTCGTTTCTGTTGGCTATTTTCCCGGACAAACTATGGGTGAGGCGAAATTGTTGACATCTAGGGTTGTCACGTCCAACCAACGTACCGAATTTAGCCTTATATCTGGTTCAATCTATGTTAGATGTTCAATGATGTGTAAGAGTGAGTTTTCCTACGACTAACCTTTTCGTATGCGTATCGTTGGGAAACTTAAAAGTCTCTGTTCTGTTAGGAGCCCACACTAATAAAGTTAGGTAAAAAGTTGTTGGAACTATTCGTAAAAACATTGGCCCGGATGTTTGAAACATCAGCCCGTTGCATGATTTCGATCGCTAACATTGGTTTCATCGGTACGTGGAAAGTAATCTTTTGGAAGATAGGCGGTAAATCAGATTTAAGAAGGGTTCATATAAGAAAGCTCGATAGGAGTTTTTACTACAGAGGTAAGAATGATCATGGTGCTTTGACCCATTTTTACATTGGCGGCGTAAAAATAAACGAAGGTTCGAGCTCCGATAAAATTAAAACGATAATTGATGCCGGCGCAAATATAGGAACGGAAATGCTTCGATTCCGGCACTTTCACCCAGATGCTAAAATAATTGCTATCGAAGGGAATGAACAAAATTTCGAAGTATTAAAAATGAACATTGGGAGCGACAATAATACAAAGCCAACATTGGCAGCACTTCATAATAAGTCAGCGAAACTCAAATCCTATAACCCAACGAGTAACAATGAGAGCTTTCGGTTTTTGGAAGCGAAAGAAGGTGAGGCTTATGACGTTTTGGGTGTCTCACTCGAAAATATCATTATCGAACACGGAATTCACGAAATTGACATTTTGAAATGCGACATTGAAGGTAGTGAAAGATACCTCTTTGATGATAGCTGTGAGACTTGGGTTGGCAAAGTAAAGGTCATCATTATGGAGTGCCCTGACGCCGATGCGGAAGGCACAACCGCCCAAGTCTTTAAGTCGTTAGAAGCAAACCACTGGAAGTTTAATACGCACATCGTCGGCGAAAACCTTGTTCTCATTAGAGATGATTTAAGCTGGACCGTCGAAAAGAGCTTTTATCTGTAAGTTCCCGGCATTTTCCTTGATGATTAGTGTATTTACCGCAGGGACGAGTTCGCGAGAGACTGCGTCCACTACCACTAATTTCCTGCTAGAGAGACCACCAAACCACTGAATTATTGGCGATATAGCGAAGATTGGAGTTAATACCGGCTCATTGTATACTGGGCGTTCCACAATCCCCCGAAGGAGCCGCTGAGCATGGACACCATCGACAGGACCGATCTGCATACTGTTACATCACTGGAAGATCTTGATCGGATCTATGCCAAGCCGCAACCCGCTGCCGTCAATAAGGAAACCGACCACGTTACCGAAGTAGGGCGGGCCTTTATCGCGGTGTCACCCTTCCTGATCCTCGCGACATCGGATGGTAAGGGCATTGATTGTTCGCCGAAGGGCGATGCGCCGGGTTTCGTGCAGCTGCTCGATGACCGCACGCTGCTGATCCCTGATCGGCCAGGCAACAATCGCATCGATGGCATGAAGAACCTTCTTTCCAATCCGCAGGTCGGCATCATCTTTATGGCGCCAGGATCAAACGAGACCTATCGGGTCAATGGCAATGCGACCATCAGCACGGACCCTGACCTGTTGAAACGGTTCGAGGTGCGTGGCAAGCCGCCGCGTGTTGTCATGGTAATCTCGGTAATTGAGGCCTTTAATCACTGCCCTAAGGCCTTCGCACGGGCAAAGCTGTGGGAAGCACCAGCAACTTCGAACGGTGCGCCGACGCAAGGCGATTTTGTTGCCGCCCGTGATGGCAAGGATGCGGCCTTTGCCAAGGATTATAACGAGAAGTACGCTGAACGGCTCAAGACTGAGCTCTATTGAGATTTTCTTCCAAGGTGACTGAAAGTGGTACCATCATGACATCAGACGACGATCGCTCACACGACCATTCTCACGATCATTCACACGATCATGCACATGGCTCGGAATTATCGGATATGCAGCTTCGAGTACGGTCCCTTGAAACCGTTCTCTCGGAGAAGGGTTATGTCGATTCTGCCGCACTGGATGCCATTGTCGAAGCCTATGAAACCCGTATTGGCCCCCACATCGGTGCGCAGGTGGTTGCTCGGGCATGGAATGACCCTGAATTCAAAAAGGATCTCATTGAGGATGCGACCAAGGCAGTCAATTCGATGGGCAATGTCAGCCCAGTTGGCAGCCATCTTATCGCCATCGAGAACACAGACGAGACCCACCACATGGTCGTCTGCACGCTCTGCTCCTGCTACCCATGGGAAGTGCTGGGGCTGCCGCCCGCGTGGTACAAATCTGCGCCTTATCGCTCACGGGCGGTGATTGAGCCCCGGAAAGTTCTTTCTGAATTCGATGTCACCTTGCCTGATGAGACGAAAATCCGGGTGTGGGATTCGACCGCCGAAACCAGATTTATGGTGGTCCCTATGCGACCTGAGGGGACCGAAGGCTGGAGCGAGGAACAGCTTGCCGCGCTTGTCACACGGAACAGCATGGTGGGCACCGGCCTGGCGCTGAACCCAGAGGATGTCGCATGACCAACGCCATACATGACATGGGCGGCATGCACGGTTTCGGCGCCGTCGAGCAGGAAGCCGATGAGCCGGTTTTTCACGAAAAATGGGAAAGCCGCGTTTATGCCATGAATCGGGCGATGGGGCCGTTGCGTCTGTGGACCATCGATGAGGGGCGCGCCGCACAGGAGGCTTTGCCGCCATCCGTCTATGTCAGCGCAACCTATTACCAGAGATGGCTGCTCGGTCTTGAGCGCCGTGTTCAAGAGCATAATCTAGCCGGGGCTGATGAGTTAGAAGCCGGGCGGTCGCTCCGGACCAATGATCGGCCCAATCGAATTTTTGAGGTCGATGATGCTAACAATTTAACCCGCGGTAATTTTGAACGGGACACCGCCACCTCACCCCAATTTAAGGCTGGGGATCAGGTCAGAACGCTGAACATCAATCCCGATACCCACACCAGATTGCCGCGATATGCCCGTGACAAAATCGGCGTGGTTGAAGCCGTTCGCGGTTGTCATGTATATCCCGACTCCGTTGCGACCGGCGCGGGTGAAGATCCACAATGGTTGTATACCGTGGTGTTTCCCGGTTCAGTGCTGTGGGGTGAGGACAGCGACCCATCGGTAGATGTCTCGATAGAGGCGTTCGAACCCTATCTGGAACCAGCATGAACGACGGCACCACCGACGCCGCGCGCCAGGCCCTTGCGGCCGTCCCAAGTATACCGCGCGACGCTGAGGGACCGGTCTTCAAAGAGCCCTGGGAAGCACAAGCATTTGCGATGACGCTCCGGCTTTTCGAGCAAGGACTGTTTACCTGGCAAGAATGGACCGTGGCGCTCGTCGCTGAAATCAATCGCGCTCAAGACGCGGGCGATCCTGACACTGGGGAAACCTATTACCTGCATTGGCTCTCGGCGTTGGAAAAAATTGTTGCCGACAAGGGTATGACAGATGGTTCCACGCTCAGCAGATATCAGGATGCATGGCGCCGGGCAGCGGACAGAACGCCGCATGGCGACCCCATTCTTCTTGACGCCAGCGATATCGAACCCTGATCAATCTTGCAGCAAAAAATATCTGCAACTGGCAAGTAGCGGACACCGCATCGTCCGGGGCTCACTTCCGTTAATAGCTATAAACGGAAGCGATGCCTAGCCAACCTGTAGCTCAGGATTGAATTGATCGGAACGTCTATGCAGGTCAACCAAGTTCCTTAGCAACACTAATATAATAGTTGCGCGCGTTGGCGTTCACCTGATTTTCGGCGAGGGCAAGCAATGTCGTCTTCTTCGCCTTTGTGGCTCGGTCCTTATATCCATCCAGGAGAGCTACTCGATCGGCCAACTCCAAGGCCCATTGATGTTCGCCATCGTTGACGGCCTTTTCCATTGTTGAGGCCAGGGATTCAGGTCCACCCGCCAGATCGGCGATCCGCCTAGCTTCGTCGTTAGGAGCAAGCGGAAAAAGGTTAGTTGGGTTGCCGTCGAACCAGCCAACAGTCCCCGAAAAATAAGCGCGCACCGCCCATTCGACTGTGCCGTAATATTCCTGAAGAAAGGGTCGATCAGCCAACTCTTTTGGCAACCGCACATAGTCGACAAGTTCATCCGGGGTTAGGCCCAAATCCATTCCTTCGGCGCATTTGGCTACGATATGCCGAATGGCATCCCGATAATCCGCTAGAACCGACGCAATTGAAGACGCCTCCGTCAGTGGTTTCGAATGGCCGGGCACTACCGTTGCCGGATCAAGAGCGATCAGTGTGTCCAGGGTGTCAGCCCAGACGTCGAAATCACGGTATTTGGTGCCGCGGATTGCATAGAGATTGGGAAAAGATTTGTAGTAATTATCACCGCTGAAAAGAATACGGTCTTTCTCCCGCCAGACCACGAGGTGGTCTTCTGTTTCGCCGGGTGCAGCGATTAGAGAAAGAGGCACACCACAAATGTCAACGTCAAGCCGTTCTCCTTCAACCCAGTTAGTCGGTTGAAGGAAGCCTTGCCCCAAACCTTCCATGGGCCGGTCGCCAGGACCCAACCCGAGGTTGATACGTTCGGTGTCAAATTCCAACCCGATGCCAAATTGCCGTTTGGTCCGAGCAATCATCAAATTTGTTGGGTAGGGGCGGTCGCCCCCTTCAGCCAGCTCGATTGTCAGATTAGCGCGGGCATAAATATCTGGCTCACCACCTTTGGCAAAAACACTGGCCCCTGATATGTGATCCCGGTGCCCATGGGTATAGATGATGGCGCGAACCGGTTTGTCGGTAATTTTGCGAAACTCGGCGAAGATATTAGATGCGGCCCCCGTGCTCTCTGTTGTATCGATGATAATGATTCCATCATCACCGATAATCATGGAACTGTTGGATGCAGCATAGCCGACAGCCGTATAAACACCGTCGCCAACATCGAATACCGTCTTCTCAAATTCGGCGCTATGAGCCCTGAGTTTTTCTACAGGCTTCATGTCCTATAGCTCCCCAATAATCACCTGCCGCGCACAAGAGACGCCGGAACCCAATATTCAGGTTCCGGCGAATCCTCCTGGGTGATCTCTACATCACTTTACGCGGAATCTTCAGGCCAATTTCCTTGTAGTAGCGAAGCGCCCCGGGGTGCAACTTCATGTTCATCTGACTGAATGCGCTCTTCAAATTGAGTGCTTCTTTAGCCCAAGTTGCGACGCCGTACATTTCATCAATGTGTTCCCAAAATGTCTTGGTCATCTTGTAGATGACATCATCGGGGATATCCTTACGGGTCACGAGGCCAACCCAGGCCGCAATGGTCTGAACAGGCTTTGTGTTTGCCTGGTTCTTACCATAGGCATCCGCCGCGAACTGACCGCTCGTGCGTCCCGGAACCCGCATGAGTTTCTTCATCGCCGGTGTCTTCCAATCGGCGTCGCTTGCTCCAAGAAAACGGATCTTGTTGGTCAGCGCCGCTTGCACGAAGTTCGCCGCTGGCGGGTTGCTGGTCGCGACCAGAACGTCAAGTTGGCGATCCTGGAACGCTTGCATCGCAGGCGAAAATCCAAGCTTAACGACTTTATAATCCTTGCCGGGCACAAGGCCAGTGATGGCTTTGACGAAGCTTCCGGCAACAATAGTTTGGACCCCCGCCGGCGGCCCAAGGAAGACACGCTTACCCTTGAGGTCGGCCAGGGACTTGATACCGGAGCTCTCAAAAACACCGAACTGATAGAAGCCGATGCGATAGTTGAAGACCGCCCGCAAATTATGCGCCAGCTTTTTGGCATTTTTGACTTTGGCGAACATCTTTTTGCCTTTGGACATCAAGTGATGCAAAGCCGGTGCACCCATCAGAAAGTCAGTCTTACCGCGCGCTGCATCCAGTGCATGCCGCGGCGCTTTGCCCGTGGCGTTAACCTGGATCTCAATTTCCGGATGATACTTTTGTATTATCTTGGCAAAGGTGGTGTTGATTGCAAAAGCACTCGGCAAAGTAATCGTCGACATCTTATAGAAGTCTTTCGCCTGCGCCCCACTCCACGCAATGGTACTGAGCGCTACAACCGTACCGGCGACAAATTTTAACTTGGTCATAATGTTTCTCCTTTGTAAGGCTTAGTCATGTTGCATTTACAGCTGATGCGCCCTTTCGACGACATCGGGTTTAGGTGAAATTCTTGTTCGAAATAGCAAATCATACTCCCCCCTTAATGGCTTTGGTCCGTCGGCTCTCGACATACAAGAGGGCCAAGCCAGCGACTGCGGCGGCAATTTGGATCTCGATGAAAGTGAGAAGCACGCATATGCCGAGCGCTGTGCGCAAGATGCGGGACCACATTGGCAACGGCGCGCGATCAACACCCCCAAGCGCCGTGGTCATCAGCCAGATCGCCAGCGCCAGGCGTGCGACTACCCACACAAAGGGACCGACCTCAAATCCAACCACCAGCGAAAGTGATGGGTTGTAGATAAAGACGAAGGGCACAATGAAACCGACAAATGAAAGCTTGAGAGCCTGCAGTGCCGTGGTCATGGGATTCGATTGCGCAATGGGTGCCGCGGCATAGGCGGCGATAGCGACCGGCGGGGTGATAGCCGAAAGCACGCCGTAATATAATACGAACAAGTGCACCAAAATCTTGGGTACGCCGAGATTTTCCATCGCTTCGCCCATGATCAGCACAATAATCAGATAGGCCGGAATGGTCGGCAGCCCCATGCCCAAAATCATGCTCGCCAGCGCCACGAGAAGCATGGCGAAGAATAAATTTGCACCAGCGAAGGAGAGGACCATGTTTGAGAACCTAATCCCTAGGCCGGTGAGGTTCATCACGCCAATGATAATGCCAATGGCAGCAACTGCGACCATGATACGGCCGCACTGTTCGCCACCCTTGGCGAGCGCGTCGAGAAATACCTGCGGCCGCTTACGCACTTCAGCGTTCATCAACCCGAGTCCAGCACCGATCACAGTAGCCCACAACCCTGCCATAGCTGGTGACCGACCCGCGATCAGAACGCCTATAATCACGAGGATTGGGATCACGAACATCAATGACAATTTCCAGTCTTCGCGGGAGATTGACTGCCGTTCAGCCCGTGGGATCGCCTCGATACCATTTCGTGCGGCCTCAACCCACACGGCCGCAAACAGACTGCCGTAATAAAATAGCGCCGGAACCAAAGCAGCGACGATGATCACCAGGTACGGAATTCCCGTCACGTCGGCCATGACAAAGGCCACGGCGCCCATCACTGGTGGCATGAATTGTCCTCCCGACGAAGCCGCCGCTTCCACTCCGCCAGCAAATGAACTCCGGAAGCCGCGCTCCTTGATCATCGGAATGGTGAACACACCGGTTCCGACCACATTCGCTGAAACACTGCCTGAAATTGTACCGAAGAAACCGCTCGCAGCGATCGCAGCATGCGCCGGGCCGCCACGCAGACCGCCGGTAGCACTGACCGCAATGCGGAGCAGTACAGCACCAGCGCCGGTCGCTTCGAGCACCGCCCCGAAGATAATAAATATGAAAATCAGCGCAATGACTGTGATGACAATGAAACCAAAGACACCATCGAACGAGTACCAGACCGTTCGCATTACCGCTTCAAGATCGTAACCCGCATGGGCAAATATCCAGGGCAAGTCTTCACCAAAGAGTGCATAGATAATGCAAAGGACCGCAAGCGATGCGAGCGGCCACCCGAATGAGCGTCGGGTTAATTCGAGAACCGCGAGTAACCCGCCAGAGCCGATCAGGATGTCATTGGGCAAAAAATCATAGAGACCGCTTTCAAGCTCATCATAGACCGACGCGAACCAGTAGATTGACAAAGCCATCAAACCGATTAGCAGGGCATCGATACCCCAAAGGCAAACCCGCGCCGAGCCGTTCTTCGGCAAATGAATGCGGGCCAAAGGGAACACAAATACGGTCAGAACCACCGATGCGTCGACAGTAATCGAACGCTGATAGATCTCGTCGATAACCCCAAAGGTGACGGTGTAGATCGCGACGATCGCCATCACAAATCCAATGAGCTGGACCACCTTCTCCGGAATGTCGACCTGTCGCACTACGCCTCCCTCATGGCGTTATCAGCTCCGGGTATCGTCTTTATCGGCTCTTCGATACCTCACCTGACACCGCACGACCGCCCTTATAAACGGTCTGATTTTGTCGGCAGCAACGCCGATGTTATTGACCCAAGCTTTGTGGGCGCCGGCCCTCAAGCCTGAAGGTTCCGACGGATCGCCTCTTCGAACTCGTCGACATCAAAATAAAACGGGCCTAACCCACTCTTAAAGGCGACTTTGCCATCGCGGTCGATTAGGTAGAGTCTGTCAGGCCAGGAGATGTATTTCTCCTCCGCATCGTTATCCATGCCATCGAGCAGCATTGGGAACGAAAAATTGTAGCGAAGCATACATGCGGACGCGACTTCTGCCCGTTCGTCTTCCGATTCCGGCTGGGCAAAGACGACGCCTTCGTCCAAGTTTCTAGGAACCTGATCTTCGCCTTCAGCATGCGCCTCACGAATATAAATTCCGAGGAGCTGCACATCATCGCCAAGGTTTTTTGCCATTTCATCAAGGCGCACGGCCCCGTCGCGAAATGGCGGTCAGGTGTAGGACCCGAATATCAAGCCAACCGGTTTTCCGAAGTACGAGGATAGCTTCACTGTTTCGCCGGATCGGCTGCCATTTGCATTGAGGCGCTCTAGCGCTAGATCCGGGGCATCGTCACCAATATTTGGCGAGAGCTCTCTATCTCTAATGACCCGCTTTTCAATAAATGCGCGCAGCTGATCTCGCGTCATCCCGCGGGTTTCAAGCCACTTTTCGTCAGCATTCAGTACGACGTTCTCAAACTTCTCGGGTAGTTCAACGGACATTGTATGCCTCCAGCGTAGTAAAGAACGGATCCGTTTGTCCCAGCATCAAGCGGCGCTAGGGTGTGGTCGGTACGTACTCGTATTCAAGCGATTTTGATTTTGAGTGCAATCGAGCAGTACCCCAACTCCTATTGAACTCCGTGCCGCTCTGCGGCACAGTGAATTATGACCCGCCAATTAGAAAACCGTTCATTAGACCGGGGAATTTCTGTGCTTGAAGCGTTGGGAGGCCATGGAGCGTGTTCACTACACCAATTGCACCAATTGACCGAACTACCAAAATCGACATTGCGTCGGCTTCTAGCAACATTGGTCAAACGCAGACTGGTCCGACAAGGACTCAATGACCGCCTTTACCGCATCAACATAGCCCTTCCCATGATATCCAGCGCTGAAGCCTCGCCAGTCGCTGCAGCGATGGTCGAAGCAGCGTCACCACACATGCAGGCTCTGACGGAAGAAGTCGGTTGGCCGTCAGACCTTCATATGAAGGATGGGGCGACGATGCGGGTTGTGGAATCCACTCGGGTGCTTAGCCCCTTTCATGTTCATGGCGGAAGGGTCGATCTAGAGGTCAACATATTCGGCTCCGCCGGCGGATGTGCATATCTTATGGGGCTGGATGCAAAAAATTTGAGCCAGATTTATAAAAAAGCCCGGAAAGACCCCGTATTTGGCCCCAGCCGCTTTGGATTGACGTTGGAAAAACTTGAGCATGAATTGGTTCTCATGCGTGAAGCTGGTTACGGATTTCGGCGTCCGGGTTATTTGGGAGAAAGTGCGCCGGACGACAAACTCAACGCGATCGCCGTTCCCGTGCATCAAGGGGATAACGAAGTCCTGGGGGCGCTTACTCTGATGTGGACTCGCAACCACATGGAGTATGAGGGCTTCGCGGAGCGCTTTCTGGACAGATTGCAAATTGCAGCGGATGCAATTTCAGCCGACCTTTACCCTTCCGCATAATTGCTGACGAGCAGGGTGACCTGACGTGCCGCAGGACGGCACGGGCGGGATCGGCCAGTTGATCGACACGTTCTAGTCGCGCACAATTTTCGACCAGAGATTTTGACATCGTGTCAAAAATGAAGGAGATCAAGAATGAGCACCCCTTTACCCGAAAAAGCTGAGCAAATTTTGGCTTGGCATACTGAGGAAGAATTGAAGCTTCGCGGGTTCACGCGGGACGAATTGCGCGAATTCATCGCCGGACGTTTCGAGCGGGAAAAGGATGCACCCAATGTTGGCGATATTGCACCGGATCTCACTCTGGAGAGCCTCAGCCCAACAGGAAAACAGACCGGTGATATGGTGTCTCTTTCATCGTTAGCCGGAAAACCTGTCGGTCTCATCTTCGGGTCCTATACCTGACCGCCATTTCGTGACGAGGCCGTGCGCCTCAACGAAATTGCCGAACAGTACGCCGACAAGATGCAATTTGTGTGCGTCTACATACGAGAAGCCCATCCGGGTGATGGCGATCAAGTGGGCCGAAACTTGCAAGACAAAGTTTTTTACGATCAACCGACCAGCAGCGACGAACGAGCCGAGGTCGCGGCCGCCTGCATGTTGCGTTATAATTTTTCCTTTCTCATGTTGCTGGACGATATGACGGACCAGGCGGAAGGACTCTACCGCGCCTGGCCCGAACGGCTATACATAGTCAGTGCCGACGGACGGATTGCCTACAAAGGCGGGATGGGTCCTTGGGATTTTGGCGTTGACCCATGGTTAGAGGCAATCAGGGCAGAGCTTGGTGATTCCAGCTCAAACGAGAACCATCAAACCAACTCCCAAGACAAAAAATCGGCTGGTGAAATTCTGCAGACGATGTCCAACCGATTGGTTGCCGAGCGATGCGAAGACAGGCGCCTTACTGTCGGGTTTGTGTCAGAAGGTTCTTATGAAACCTGTGCACTCGAAATCGACAATGGAACCTGTACGCTCCAATCAAAAAGGCCGGAAGATTGTGACGTCTCGATCAAGTTTCATCGCGACTTCTTAGAGGCATGGGCGGCCGGTGGCACCGGTTTTGAAGATGCGATTGATCTCGGGCAGGTTGCCGTGGAGGGCGATCGTGGAATTGTTACGGAGTTCTTCTCTAAATTTGAACCACCCCGGGGAAACTCCACACCCTAACTCTATGGAGAACATTGACGATGACCAATTTGAGCGAGGGACACAATGAGAGGTAAACACGCCATTGTAACCGGTGTTGCTAGTGGTATTGGTGCCGAAGTTGCCAAAATGATTTCGGCGGCAGGCGCTACAGTGACAGGTCTCGATATTGTCGAAACGCAGGACAATGTTGATCGCTTTATTGAGCTCGACCTCTCGGATCCCAAATCAATCGAGACCGCCGCCAAGGCCATTGATGGGAATATCGACATCCTGTGCAACGTGGCGGGTTTACCACCCCGGGATGGTCTTGAAGGACGGATACTCGCCGTCAATTTTATTGGAACGCGGCACTTCACGAACGCGTTGATGGACCAGCTGGTGGATGGCGCCACCATCGTCAATGTCGCCTCTCGTGCCGGCGCTTTTTGGCGCGACAATATTGAACAGGTTAAATCCCTTCTGGCGTTGGGTGACGACACCGACACCCATGTGTTTTGCGCCGAGAACGAGATCAACTCTATTCGGGCCTACAACCTCTCGAAAGAGGCCATCGTCGCCTGGACTCTCGCTGAGACAGAAACGCACGTCGCCCGAGGCATTCGCGCTAATACGGTGAGTCCGGGCGCGGTGGCTACAGGTATTCTAGACGATTTTCTGGCGGCATTTGGCGAACAGGCGACGCGGAATATTGCTCGGGTTGGTCGTCCCGCCAGCGCGGAAGATGTCGCAAAAGTGGTCCTGTTTTTAGCGGGACCAGGCAGCCAATGGCTTCGCGGTGTCGATATCCCCATCGATGGTGGCATGGGCGCTCTGAACGTCAGCGATATGCTCGGTCTGACATAGCTGATGATACTGGCTATGGGGTTACGCACCTGACCGATATAAACATGTCCTAACGGGGTCAGTTGTGGACATACTAAACTAGGTCATTTTAGCGCCTCTTACCCTGTTCGCGTCGTCTAATAACAGGCATTCTCTCCCTATCGAAGCATCGGCTTAAACGTGCCGACCAATAGAGCAGGGGGATTTTGATGTTCCAGTACTGGGCTGATGATCAACGCGAATCCGTTGTTTTTTCATTTCATCTCGTATGGTTGTTTTATGAAGCCGTGCAGGGCGGCGCTGACACCAATGAGCTGTTTTATGCGGCGCGGAAGATTCGAGCCGGCAATTCTGAAGACTGGTACGACGCGTTCTATGATCTCGGTGATCGGGTCAAGGCAATAGCTGATGAGGCCAAGGATGCTGGCCACGATGTTACGGCGGGCAATGCCTATTGGCGCGCCTTTACCTATTATCGTTCTGCCGAGCGAGTGCTGTCGGGCAAGAACCCTCGCAAGCTGCCAATGTATGAACGCTGTATTGATTGTTTCTATACCGGCATTGATCTCCAACCGCATCCTTACGAACGTATTGCGATTCCGTTTGATGGTTATGAGTTAGAAGGTCTGTTTCTGCCACCACGTACGTCAGCGCGTGGAACGCCTGCACCGGTGATCATTTTCCCAACCGGAGCGGATGCGTTGCCCGAAGAACAGCTGTTTCGCGGTGCACAGGAAATGACGGCCCGCGGTGCTGGGGTGTTGCTGTTTAACGGTCCGGGGCAGGGGAAATCGATCCGAGTTCATAACATTCCAACCATCCCCGACTATGAACGTGTCTTCACCGCAGCAGTGGATTACTTGCATGGCCGCGACGATGTAGATCATGACCGGATAGGGCTGATCGGCGGTTCAATGGTGGGGTATTACGCACCACGGGCCGTGAGTTTCGAACATCGGATCAAGGCCTGTGTGGTTTGGGGCGCGCTCTATGATGTACTCGCGGATCTCTATGACCCATACCCACCCCTACATGGTCAGTTGCAATGGATCACTGGCACAAAATCGGACGAAGAGGCGCGCGCCTATCTCTCAGACTTTAATCTGGAAGGAAAACTGGAGAACATTACCTGTCCAATGCTGGTCACCCACGGAGCTCGTGATCACATGGTGCCAGCGTCATCGGCCCAACGTCTGTTCGATGAAATCCCGGTCGCCGATAAAACCTTACGCCTGTTCGACGATGAGACCGGTGGATCGGGTCATTGCAGCGTTGATAATTGGACGCAGGTGGTCGCTTACCAAATCGATTGGGTCCTCGATAAGCTTGGCTGACCTGCCTTATCGTTGATTAGCCACCAGCCGTTGCGAAGTTCATGCTGCCGCGTGTCGCCCAGCCTGTGAAGCGGGAATCGAGCATTGCGAAGATGCCGTACATCCCGGTCGCCATGGCGGCTATCACGATAATGCCGGCGAACATCAGCGGTGTATTGAAGTTGGAACTGGCGACCAGCATTAGATTGCCGATGCCCTCTGCGCCTGCAACGGTTTCTGCAATCACCGCACCGACAAAAGCCAATGTGATAGCGATCTTTAGCGAGGCAAACAAATAAGGCAGCGAACGCGGTATACCGACCTTGATGACGATATCGCGCTCTTTGGCGCCTAACGCCCGCAGAACATCTTTAAGCTCCGGTTCAATGGTCGCCAACCCGACTGCCATGTTCACCACAATCGGGAAGAAACACAGTATAAATGCGGTGACGGCGGAGGTTTGCAGCCCGGCACCAATCCATAGGACGAGGATCGGCACGACCACCACTTTGGGTATCGCGTTAAACGCGACCATGAGCGGGTATACGGTGACATAGACGGGGCGCGATATCCCAATCGCAACACCCATCAGGACTCCGAAAACCACAGCGATGCCAAAGCCAATGATAGTGGCGTAGAGGGTGGTCAATGAGCTGTTGAGCAATCCGTCGCGGAATTCCCAGATCGCATAAAAGGATTCACTCGCCGACGGCATGACAATGCGGGCAATGCCAAAGCCTTTAACGATGAGTTCCCAGAGAATGATCAATACAATTGTCAGGATCCACGGGGACAGGCGTTCGAGCCATATGTTTTTCATATCAGCGTCCTAGTCGTCTGTTCTGGCGACATTGATGTGGTGCCGCAGTTCCTGAATAAGGTCTGCGATATCGCGGCTATAAAGGTCTTCGAGCTTGCGCGGGCGCGGCATATCAATCTTTTTGTCGAGGATTACCTTGCCTGGTCGCGCGCTCATCACATAGACGGTGTCTGCTAAATAGACCGCTTCACGGAGGTCATGAGTGACCAGCATGACGGTGCATTTCCGGTCGTTGTAGAGCGCCTGCAGGACGTCCCAAAGCTCTTCGCGGGTAAAGGCATCGAGCGCGCCAAACGGCTCATCAAGCAGCAGTAGGTCTGGTTCATGAACTAAAGCTCGGCATAATTGTGCACGTTGCTGCATACCACCGGAAAGCTGCCACGGCGCGCGGTCTCCGAACCCTTCGAGACCGACCGTTGCTAGCAACTTATCGGCCAATTCTTCGTAATGGGCTTTTTCGGACCGGAAGCGCTGGCGGTGCGGCTCGACGATTTCCATCGGCAGCAACACGTTTTCTCGGGTTGAACGCCAAGGTAAGAGCGAGGCGTTCTGAAATGCCATGCCGACAATTTTGAGCGGGTCGGTTACTGTTTCACCAGCTACTGTTACCTTGCCTTTATTGGCCCGGATCAATCCGGACACAACTTTGAGCAAGGTTGATTTGCCGCAACCGCTTGGGCCGACAAGGGCAATAAACTCGCCCCGTTCCATTGTCAGGTTGGTACCAGAAAGCGCCAGCGTGCCGTCAGAAACCTCATGACCAAAGCTATTGCGATAGACGAGGTCGACGTCTTCAATTTCTATAAAAGCCATTCAAAATATGGCGGGGCACGCCTGAACGTGCCCCGCACCTTTTCTTAGTTGTTATCCGCCTATTTGTGGATGAAGCGGTCTGCCTTAGCTGGCAAGAAGGAAGCATCGAACATGTCTGCAGCTTTAGGAATGTTCTTCAGCTTATAGGCAGCCGCAGCCTGATTGATCGAGCGTTGCAGCCGTCCCATATCGACACTGCCATAGCCGTTTTTCTTGACGTTTGGCGTCAGGATGCAGCAATCGAGGGCGATCCGTAGACGATCCGCTTCGATCGCATTCTGGACCAGCGGCTGGAATTTTTTCACAGCAGCAATTGCCATCTTGGGCCGTAGGACCATGTCACGCGCCGCCTTGTAGGTCGCCCGGATGAAGCCTTTAACTGCTTCTGGGTGCTTCTTGGCGAATGCCGGTGATACCGCGATACCATTAGCGTAGGATTCCATGCCGTGATTGCCATAGAGGAAGCAATCGACATCTGATTCCTTTAAACCGGCGGCTTTAACCGCGAGAAGGGTCGAGAACAAGTGACCGGAGATCGCATCAACGTCGCCCCGGATCAACATGGGCTCACGCAAGCGTGGGTTCATGTTCTTCTTTTTGACCGCGTTGGGGTCGATGCCAACTGCAGCAGCGAAAGCGGGGAACAGTTTGTAGCTCGCATCAAACACCGGTGCGCCGAGTGTTTTGCCGACCAATTGTTTCGGGTTTTTGAGACCGGATTTCGATAGCGCGCAAATCGAAAATGGGGGTTGCTCATAAAGCATCATGATCGTTTTGATCGCCTTGCCAGGGTTCTTGGAATTGAACTCGATCAGGGCATTGATGTCAGGCCAGCCGATATCATGAGTGCCAGCGACGAGCTTACGTACCGCATCGGCGGAGCCTTTGCCGGGTGCGATGGTGACGTCGAGACCTTCAGCTTTGAAATAGCCTTCATACTGGGCAATGAACGTTGGGCCATGGGTCGATTGCGGAACCCAATCGAGTGTCACGCGAACCTTGGTTTGTGCTTGAGCGGATGCAGTGATGGCCGTTGCGGCAACGAGTGCGAGTGCTCCGGTTCGGGCAGATGTTCTGCCGAGGCCGGAAAGTATTTTTGATAGTTTCATCGGTAATCTCCCTAGTTCTAATTATTCGGTGGCGGGCACCGGTGGCGTCTTTGTCGGGCACCTAAAATTCCTTCGTTTTAAGTTGCTGATCAGCCCCGATATCAGCGGGAAAGTCTATGATGCTACACCGGCAGGCCTTCAGTAGGGAGTCTAAATAACTATTGTTGTTCCGATCTTTTGTCATGACGTCCTAATACCCAGTGTCACCAGTGGATTTCGCCCTAAAATCCCCATACCATGGGTGACAAGGACGATTGTCCAAGAATTGCGTATGAAGAAATCGTCAGATGAAACAGGCCAATTTGAATTTCCGTAACGGTAAAATAGGGTCAGAAAGAATCGGTAATGAGCCCTGACGATCAGATCCGCAACGCCTATGTCGGGAGTCCGGTTAAGCGGCTTGAAGATTTGCGACTGCTGCCAGGGCGCGGACGGTTTGTCGATGATATTACCCGCGAGAATCTGCTCCACGCAGTTATCCTGCGGAGCCCCATCGCACACGGGCTGATTAAATCAATCGATACATCAGCGGCCGAGAAGATGCCGGGTATTCATGCCGTGATCACGGCGGCGGATATGGGCGATGACATTCCGCTGGTGCCGCTGCGGCTTATGCCGATGGCGGAGCTAGATCCGTTGGGCCAGCCGGCTATTGCGCGTGATAAAGTTCGCTATGTCGGAGAGGCTGTTGCTGTCGTACTGGCCGATAGTCCGGGCCGGGCGGAAGATGCCCTGTCAGCGATTAACCTTGAGATTGAACCATTGGAAGCTGTTGCCAATCGTCTTGATGCGGTGATGGGAAATTCATTGCTGTTCGGTGATTGGGGTAGCAATGAAGCGATCAATTATCATGCGACCAAGGGTGATTGCGATGCAGTATTTAAGACCGCTGACTATGTGAGGCGCGAACAGTTTGCGACCCAACGTCATCTCGCCCTGCCGATGGAGCCACGCGGTATTCTTGCCGATTGGGACAAGGACGCTGAACGGCTGACGGTCGAAGGTGCCGCCAAGGTACCGTTCGCGAACCGTAAAATACTCTCCACAATGATGGGCGTATCAGAAGATTCTATCGACATGATCGAAAGCGACGTCGGGGGTGGTTTCGGTGCCCGGGGTGAGTTTTTCACGGAAGACTTCCTTATTCCCTTTGCATCGCGCCTTACTGGTCGACCGGTAAAATGGATTGAGGACAGGCGTGAGCATTTGTTGACGATGGGGCACGCCCGCGAGATGGATTGCGATCTTGAAATTGCCTGTACCTCAGACGGCAAAATCCTTGGTCTGCGGGGCGAGGTCTGGGTTGATGCCGGAGCATATTACCGGACCAATGGTCCGATTAGCCCACGCAATGTCGCTCAGTTTATGTCAGGCCCATATCGGGTACCTCATGTTGATATCCAGTCACACGCCATGCTCACCAACAAGGCACCAATTGGCACCTACCGGGGGCCAGGCCGCTTTGAGAGCGATTATTTTCGAGAAAGGTTTTTTGATATTGTTGCCGGGGACCTCGGCATTGATCAGGTAGAATTCCGTCGCCGCAATCTGGTGATCGAATCCGAGATGCCGTATTCGATTGCGACCATTCGACCTGTGGAGCGTGAGGAAGAATTTGACAGTGGCGACTATCTAATGACGCTGGATCATTGCCTCAAGGAATTTGGCTGGTCGGAAAAAGAAAACCTTCGAGGGCAGTTGATCGACGGGGTGTATCACGGGCTAGCGATTGGATGCTTCACCGAAGGCGGTGGAGCCGGCCCCCGCGAGAATGCCAAAGTAGCGCTTCAGTCCGATGGTTCGGTCCATGTATTCGTTGGCTCGACCTCTGTTGGTCAGGGCGTGTTGACGGTCTTGACACAAATCGCGGCCGACGCGCTGGAGTTACCGATTGAACGGGTGAAATTGTTTCACGGCTCAACGACTTATGTCAGCGAAGGGTTTGGTTCCTATCATTCACGATCGACGGTTATGGGCGGCTCAGCCATTTTGCTGGCGGTGGAAAAGCTGGGCGAACACATACGGGAAGCTGCGGCGGTCCGACTTGGCTGTTCCGTCGATGCTGTCGAGATCGTTGATGGCGTGGTGAAAGCGAAAGATGGCCAATCTGTTTCTTTCGGAGAGTTGGCGGACGATGTATCCGAGATTGAAGAGACCTTCCATAATCACAAACACACCTATGCCTATGGTTCCGCCGCAGCACATGTGACGGTTGACGCCAATACTGGGCAGGTTGAGCTGATCGATCTGTTGGTGGTTGAAGATGTTGGCCGGATCGTGAATCCACTAACCCTTCAGGGGCAGGCGATTGGCGGAATAGTCCAAGGACTCGGTGGTGCGTTCCTCGAACATATGATCTATGACGAGAACGCGCAGGTTGTGACCGGGACGCTGGCTGACTATCTGGTGCCACAATCCATGAACTTCCCGAATATCCGCGCTATCATGCTTGAAGAAAAACCGTCGCCAGTTAATCCGCTTGGTGTGAAGGGGGCTGGTGAAGGCGGCACACTGCCCTGTGGTGGTCTGATGGCCAATGCTGTTGCCTCGGCACTCTCGTTATTTGGCGTGCAGCCGAATGAACTACCCTTGTCGCCTGCCTATATCTGGGGTCTGATTAAGGCGACACCTGAAATGGGAACGGCGCATTCACAGAAAGACGAGTCACAACGGGACGAGTAGGAGACAGAAATGTCAGAGCGCGAAACGATCCATCTAGCAGCCGACCTGTCGTTTCTCCATACAGATTTTCTGTGGCGTATGCCGGGCTCCTGGGTTGGCTATCCTTATTACAGCAGCTCAGAGTTTTACGAAGACATCGCTAAGATCGCAGAACGCGGCCGATTTGACCTGCTGTTCTTTGGTGACACCGGTGGCACCTCTGAAGATTACGGCGGCAACCATGATGCTGTCGTGCGCAATGGCGTGAAATGGCCGCGCCACGATATGACGGCAATGATTCCCATTCTGGCGCGGATGACCGAAGGTGTCGGCTATGCCCTCACCATGTCGACGACCTATCACCATCCCTTCCATTGCGCGCGGACTTTCAATGCGCTGGATCATGTCACCAAGGGACGGATCGCCTGGAATGCGGTGACCTCTGCCTACAAAGGCGAAGCCGCGAATTGGGGTTTCGAGGAGATGATGGATCACGACGAACGCTATCGTCGGGCGGATGAGTTTCTGCAAGTCACCAATGAGCTTTGGGATAGCGTTGAACCGGATGCGCTGGTTATGGATCGCGAAAATGGTGTGTTTGTTGACCCAGAGAAAGTCCATCGGATCGATTTCAAAGGCGATTACTTTAACGTCCGGGGGCCGTTGCCCGCTTTGCCATCACCGCAGCAACGCCCGTTGATCATTCAGGCAAGCCAGTCAGGGCCAGGTATGGACCTTGCGACAAAATATGCCGATCTACAGTTCAATACGCGACGGACGGTCGAGAGTATGAAACAACATCGCACCGCCATTGATGAGAGGCTGGCAAAGTTTGGCCGTAAGCCGCGCGACCTCGGGATCTTGTGGTCGGTGCGGGTGCAGGTCGCTGAGTCTCAATCAGAAGCAAAAGCCAAAGAGAAGGCGTACCTGGATGCGATTCCCCCAGAGGCAGGGCTGATCGAAATGTCGCAATGGTTTGGCGTAGATTTTGCGACCGCTGAACTTGATATGACCTTGGCGGATTTTGCCGATCAAGTGAAAGCGGTGAATGGCAATCTCGGCACGTTTGAAGAGATTGTCAAAACCACGGAACCGAAGATGACGGTTCGCGAACTTGGCCGGGACTATATGACAAAACGCATTATGACAGCCGAGGGCACGCCAAAAGAGATCGTTGATAAGTTAGAGATGATGCACTTTGAAACCGGTGCCAATGGCGGTTTTATTCTCGGTCGCGGGTATCATGCGACGGAAAATATCAAAGAGTTCGTCGACCATGTTGTGCCCGAACTACAACGGCGCGGGCTTTCCAAGAAAGAATATAGCGGTTCGACAATGCGAGAGAACTTTAACGACTAAATGGTTTGGGCGGTTAGCGCCGCTTTCCCCCGAATGATGTCGCTGGCCTTTTCCGCAATCATCAAAACACAGGCATTGATGTTGCCGGAAACCAAATCTGGTGCCACCGACGCATCGACCACGCGGAGCGCGTCGACACCCTTGACCCGCAATTCATCATCGACCACGGCATTGGCATCTTTACCCATGGCGCAGGTCCCGGCAGGGTGATGGACGGTCACGGCGGATCGACGAATCCAGTCTTCCATTTCAGTCTCGGTTTTCACTTTGGGGCCTGGGACGGTTTCAATGCCGCGATACTGATCAAGTGATTTTCGCGCCAGCATGTCACGGGCAAAATTAACGCCTTTGCGTAACGTTTGGATGTCGTCGGGGTTTGTTAAAAAGCCGCCCTGGAGGCGGAGTTTGTCCAGCGGATTGGCCGACCGTAGCCGTACTTGTCCTCGACTTTTCGGGTGTAGCAGATTCACGCGAACACCACAGATATCCGGTACGGGTTTGCGGATGCCCGGAAACCACAGACGGGGCTGTGAAGATACAGCCCGGAACATGAGCTGGATGTCTGGCACGCCGAATTCGGGATTGATCCGCAAATAGCCATGTAGCCCACCCGGGAGCATCGTCGCAGGGCCGGCGCCGAACAGATGCGCCCGCGCCATGCTCACGGCCATACGGTCGAAGCGTAATTCTTTCTGAAATAATCCTGGCTCAGGCCGTGTTCCGGAAACCGGAACACTCATATGGTCCTGCAGATTGCTACCAACGCCGGGGAGGTCAATGAGCGGCGTAATCTCATTTTCCTTTAGGTGGTCGGCGGGACCAATTCCCGACAGCATCAAGAGCTGTGGTGAATTGATCGCACCACCCGACAGAATGACCTCTCGGCGGGCCAGTGCCGTGACAAATTTTCCCTGATGCCAGTATTCAATGCCGTGCGCTTTGATTCCATCCAGTGTGATCTTTGTGGCATGCGCTTTAAGAATGAGCTTCACGTTGCCTCGCGCCATGGCGGGTCTGAGAAAGGCATCGGCGGCAGTGTGACGTCGCCCTTGTTTGATGGTGAACTGACCGCGCCCCATGCCGTCCTGCTGGAGGCCGTTATAATCTTCGTTATAGGGCAGGCTGCAATGCGAACCCGCCTCGATAAAGGCTTCAAGCAGCGGGTCTTTGGCAGAGGCTGGTACCACTGAAAGGGGGCCATTGCCGCCACGCCATTGATCTTCGCCCCGCGCCCAGCTTTCCGTCCGACGGAAGTAGGGTAGGGCGTTCGCATAGGACCAGTTGGTGAGGCCTTTTGCTGCCCAACGATCATAATCGCCGGGGTTGCCCCGGACGTGCGACATGTTGTTAATCGCCGTTGAGCCGCCAATCACCTTACCCCTCATCGCATCAATTGTGCGATGGCCCGTCGAAGGTTCTGGCTCGAAGTCATAGCCCCAGTCATGGCTGCGTTTGTCGTGCATTCGTCCCATGCCAAGCGGAATATGGATTAGCGGGTCGTGGTCTTGGCCACCGGCTTCCAGCACAAGGATTGAGATGTTCTTGTCCTCGCCGAGGCGATAGGCGAGCACGCACCCTGCCGATCCTGCGCCAACGATGATGTAGTCGTATTCGTCGATGAGCTTCGGCACCTGGATATTTTACGCGAGGCCGTACAGGCGGGCTGGGTTATGGGACAAAATCTTTTTGACCACCTCTGGGCCGACCCCTTCCTTGTCACGCAATAGGCGTAATGCCTCGATCTCCGTCGCGGAATCCGAATGACCGTAATCGGTACCGATGACTATATTGTCGCTGCCCGCTGCGGCCAGGACGTGAGGCAGGTCATCCATAACCTCGCAGGTCACATAGATATTGTTTTCGCCGAGAACGTCATCTGGCAGCTCCTTGCCCCGGCGGTCAAATCGCTGGCGTAGGTCATGCAAAATAAAGGGTAACCAGTTCGCGCTCGCTTCAATGATTGCCCAGCGTACCTTAGGGAACCTGGTGGGTGTTTCATGCATAATGAGAGAATGGAATGCGGCAATGGTCGGTAGTTTGAATTTGGAGAATGTCGTGTCGTGGTCATAAAAGTCATGGATCGTGTAACTGCCATTACCGAGATGGATTGAGATCGGCAAATCGAGGTCACCGGCAATTTCATAGAGTGGATAAAAATACGGATCAGAGAGCGCCCGCTCATTTTCCAATCCGCGCATGAAAATACCGCAGGCGCCATTCTCTTTGGCAAACTCCATCTCCGCCCGCGCTTTGTCGAGCGACATGATCGGTGGCGCGGCGACCCATCGCAGGCGGCCATTTCCCTGTTTCCAAATTTCAGCAAGCCAGCGGTTGTAGCTACGGCACAGGGCAAACTCGAGCGGTGCACGGTCCGCGATAGGGCGCAGCATTAAAGTCGGGAACAGCACCTGGATGTCAATCTCAAGCTCATCCATGTGGGCGATCCGTGCTTGTACATCGCGCATCTCGCGAGACTCTTCCGGGACGTCATGCGCCAGGTTTTCATCCTTATCGTGGATGCGGCGGTTCACCACCCAATAATTTCGTTTGATATTGCCGGCAACGTTCCGCGCTTCATTGCCGGCGGTGCGCTGCACAATCGAGGGCATGAACGCCTGTTCGCTTTCCTCAAGAAAGCGCCAGGTTGCCATATTTTCAATGACATGCGCATCGGAATCGATCGTCAGCATCGCGTCCTCCCAAAGGCACGCGCTACGATTATTTAGTTAAGATTGGGGTCGCAGCGCAGTACCAGTTTAAGCGGCTTGCTAAACTCTGCCTAGTCTACGCCTTGAGAGTCGAGACCGCGTCTTCTGCGGGAACACACCCAACCACGTTGGCCATCATCGCGGTTGTGCAGAAATGGCCGATGGTATGGACGATGGTAATGACACGCTGGTTGCCGAGTGCTGCTTCGGCGGCCTTGAAACCTTCATCAGACAAATTGCCGGTGTCGAGAAGTTCTTTGGTCACAGCATAGACGGCAGCATCGTCATCATTATCAAAATTGGGCTGCGTGCCGTCGTTAATGGCTTCGATGATTTCTTTCGAAAGACCTGCACCCATCGCAGTTTTGGATTGAGCACTCCACGGATAAGACGCATTCCAATGCTTTACTGTCATCAGCGATACGATGCGAACCTGAGCGTTGGTGATAGGACTATTGAGCAGAAAGGCACTGGAGACATTGTGTAGATCCCATACCGGGCCCGAGTAAGCATAGCCAATTGCTGGCCCAAATCCGACGCGACCATTGTCGCCGACAATCCTGTCGTAAATTGCGCCTTGGTTATCATCCATTTTATCGCGGCTGAGGGGTGGTATTCTGGTCATGGCTTGCTTCCCGTTTTTTTGTGCCTGGTCGATTGTTGCTTTATTCTTGGGGTAGTTCGATCACGACATTTTCAGCGTCGTCGACCACCTTAAAGGTTCGCATCGGTACCATGCAGGGTGGGGCGGTAACCTCACCAGTACGGATGTCAAAACAGCCGGCGTGAAAATCGCACTCGATAATGTGGCCTTCCAAAAACCCCTGCGACATTGACCCTGGCCCATGGGTGCAAAGATCGTCCATGACAAAGAACTCGCCTTCGACATGGAACACAGCGACGGAAAGATCATCTTTTTCAACCTTGTAGCCCTCATCTTCGGACACGTCGGATTTCTTGCACAAGGTCAGGGTAGCGGCATCAGTCATTACGGCCTCAATCTAGCTCTACAGTGACGATAATTTATGTCGAGGTGATAGCGGGAATTCCCGCAATTTTCACCCTCTTTTTTATGTGAGACGAATATTTAGGCGGTGACCGTTGCACGGCAGCCCAGAAATCCATTGCGCAGCTCATCTGATATAAGGTTGCGGCCAATAAAGACCATTCGTGATTGGCGGGTCTCTGCATCCCACGTGCCAGCGAAATCACCTTCGATCATCATATTGACGGCTTGCAGGACGAGCTTGCGATCTTCGCCATCAATCGACATCACGCCTTTGGTTCTCAAGATGTCGTTCCCACGGCGCGACAGGAGTTCTTGCAGCCATTCTTCTAACCTATCGGGATCGAGCGGTTCGTTAGTGGTAAGGGAAACGCTGGTAATGCCACTGCGATCGATGTGGTGGTCGTGCCCATGATCGTGCTCATCGGTTTCGGGTGGCAGCTGTGTCTCCACCCGTTCGAGATCAAAGCTATGCCGGTGCAATACCCTACCAGCGGGAATATCGGACCGGTTGGTACAGCTAATTGGCGCGAAGGGATTAATCCGCTGCAGCTGTTGTTCAATTTCCAGGATGCTCGCTGACGCATCATTAATTTTGTTCAAAACGATATGATCGCTAAAGGCAATTTGGTCTGCTGCGTCTTCGTTGGTTTTGAGTTGATCAAGAATGTGCACCGCATCGACAACACACAGTACTGAGTCCAACTGGCATTGCGCGCCAATCACTTGATCTATCACCATCGTCTGAATGACCGGGCTCGGATTGGCCAGCCCTGTGGTCTCTATAATGATGCCGTCGAGATCGGGCTTTTCCTTAAGTAAGGAGCGCAGCGTTCGGATTAAATCGCCGCGAACCACGCAACAGATGCAGCCGCTGTTGAGTTCGATCAGCTCTTCATCACCGGTTTCGATCAGGTCGCCATCGATACCGATATCACCGAACTCATTGACGATGACCGCGAACTGCTGCTCTGAAAGATCAGACAGTATCCGGTTGAGCAGGGTGGTTTTTCCGGCACCAAGAAATCCCGTCAGAACGGTGACAGGGATCCTTGTATCAGATGCGCCAGAAGCTACCGCCACTACTTAAATCAGCCCCTTGTTAATCCCACGGCATCATGGAGACGTGAATGACATCGCCGCTGCCGCCAACGGCATTGATCGCGTCATGCGTATCCTTGAGGCTGTATTTGTGCGTGGTGATCTGGCTGATGTCATAGCGATCAGAGTTCAGCTGCTTCAGGGCCAGCTCACAACTTTCGAAGTTATGGCCGCGCGCCGCTTTGACGGTGATGTACTTGTTGCCAATCTTACCCAATGGGAAATTCGGAAAATCAGGCACATCTTCACCCTGAATTTGCAACGTGCCGCCCTTGCGCTTCATCGCTTCGATCCCGAGCAGTACCGGGATGGTGCCGGCGCCCGCCGTACAATCGAGCGAAACATCCATGCCTTCGCCACCGGTGACTTCCATGATCTTTTCGAGGGGGTCTTCCTCTTCGACGTTGATCACGACATCGGCACCGAGGTTCTTGGCAACTTGCAAACGCTTGGTGTCTTTGCTGGTCCCGGTAACCACGATCAGTGAGGCGCCGGCTGTTTTGGATGCGATGGTGTTGCACAGACCTTGCTGGCCGGGGCCCTGGATCAGCACCTTACTGTCGTAGCCGACACCGCAATCAAACAGTGCCCACTGAATGCCATTGGCCATTGGGGTTACGACACCAGCATGTTCTGCTGAAAGCCCGTCCGGGACTTTGTGGAGCACCGAATTCCACGGTAGGTACATATATTCTGCGAACCCGCCAAACAGATGAGGTGCGCGTTCCGCCAGCGTATAGCCAAAGCGGAGGCCTTCGGGAAACCTGCGCCAGTCTGTAAACATGCAGAGGCGATATTCGCCCTTGTGGCACCATTCGCAATCCATACAGCCGACATAATGTTCGGCAAAAACCATATCGCCTTCTTTAAGGCCGCGGCGTTCCTGGAAAATCTTACCAGCTTTAGCGATATAGCCGATATTTTCATGCCCCATGATGACAGGGCCTTCGAAAGGAGGTTTGGAATAGAATTTCACATCGGTGCCGCAAATACCTGCGACTTCTACCTTCAGAAGAGCTGCTTCTGGCGGGATATCCGGCATATCATATTCCCGGAATTCCGTTACCTGAGGCGCAACTCGGACCGCTGCGTTTACTTTTTCTACCACGCTGTAATCTCCTTTGGATGAAGTTGACTAAGAACTATCAAAGCGGCAGTCTGCAAGCAAGGTGGGAGGAAGTTTTTCATATAAAACCCCACCGAAACCGGCCCTCCGTACGGCCTACCCGGATAGGTTTAGGTGTCGCTCAATGTTTAGACGGCTTGCCTCGGCAACCGATAATTTAGCAGACATTTCCCGCGTCGAAGCAATTTTGCGCGAACGGTTTGATGTTGATCGAGATGAGATCATTCTGGTGTCCGAAGACCCCGGAACCAAGCCCGGCTTTCCACCAATTGAGACTAATATGATCTTCTGGAAAGACGAGATCAGATATCGCCTGAAGGTCTTTACAAAAGTTGCCGAGGTGACCGACCGCGATGTGCCGATTAAATGGCTGTTGCCATCGCTTGAAGATACCGGCGAAGGCGATTGCTGTTAGGCAGTCACGCTGTCGAGAAAATCAATGACACGCTGCGGTGCGTTCGCCTCGGTCTGCTCATCGACCGGCATATCCCAGTACTCTGAGCCGTTGATACATTCTTCCAGATAGCGCGCTGCCGATGTGGCGTGGAAATCGTCGGCGCCCGGTACGACAAGCGTTGGAATGTCGAGGTTCAGGAGGTCTTCTGGCTCAGCGCCGGGGGCGGTGTCACGATCAAACAGGCCGCGATACATCGCCGAGACGGTCAGCAGATACTGCGCTTGATCGAGTGCGGCGTACAATTTAGCGAAATCTGCTGAATTTCGGATCGGCTGGCCCCAGGGTCCGCCACGTGGGTCGCCGGAAAAATTCTTGTCATGGCTGTGGACGAGATCGACGACCGCCTGCAGGCCGTTTTCTTCGATAAAGGTCAGATGCTGGGCGAACCGTTGATGGCTGCTGATCCGGTATTTTGCGCCACCGACCGGCCAATAATGCACCATTGAGAGCGTCCGTTCCGGATGCGCCACACCAAACGCCGCGACCGGTGCACACCCCATGCAGCCGCCCATAATATGGGCTTTGTCGATGTTTAGGGCATCCAGCAACCCGGCACCCTGACGGACGAAATGATTCCAGGTGATCCGTTCAACGCGACCGCCGGACTGGCCATTTTCGCGCCGGTCAAACACGACGCATTTATATTTCTGTGGCAGATAATCGAGCAGTTTGATCCGTTTGTAGACGCCGAGATTTGTCCACTGCTCGACCCGGGCATCAAAGCCACCGGGTGAATACATCAGGATGGCCGGGCCATCGCCCATTACCTCGTAGCGTGTTTCGATCCCGTCTGCGTCAATCGTTGGCATTTTTTCGTCTCTCAGATGTCGTTTCGGCTGTATATCATAGCGCTCAAGCTGGTTCTATCGTGGTGTGCCCATAACACGACGGTCGATTGACGAGAAAGCTTGCTTCCTATAGTTTCCGCGCCATCTGATACCATTTGCTGGCGCAAATATTAATATACGAAACCCCTGAACGGGCCAAAACCCGCTTTGGGGTTCAGTAGACGTGGAATACAAGGAGACGACCGATGCTTCGCAAGGAAGTGAATGAACTACTGACGCAGACTGATAAAGGCACACCAATGGGCGATCTATTTCGCGAGTATTGGATGCCAGCTCTGTTGGCCAGTGAGCTTCCCGAAAATGATTGCCCACCGGTCCGCGTCAAGCTGCTGGGTGAGCCAATGGTCGCGTTCCGTGACACCGACGGCAATTACGGCCTGGTCGAGGAATTCTGCGCCCATCGCCGTGTTTCGCTGTGGTTTGGTCGCGTTGAGGAAAACGGTATCCGCTGCCCCTATCATGGCTGGAAATATGATCATACCGGCCAATGCGTTGAAGTCCCCTCCGAGCCAGCGGAAAGCGGCTATTGCCAGTCGATAAAGCTGCAGAGCTACCCGCTAATTAAGGTCGGCGACATCCTGTGGACCCATATGGGGGATCCGGAAAATCGCCCGCCAGAACCCGAATGGGAATTCTGTACGGTGGCCTCAGAACAGACATTCTCTTCCAAACGTCTGCAATATTCCAATTGGCTGCAGGCTATGGAGGGTGGCATCGATTCAAGCCATGTGTCGTTCCTGCACGGCACCGGTCTGAATACCGATCCGTTGTTTAAGGGCTCCAAGGGTAACGAGTATAATCTCAATGATTTCAAGCCGATTTTTGAGGTTGAGCCGACAGAAGGCGGTCTCTGTGTTGGAGCCCGCCGGAATGCTGAAGAAGGGCGCTTTTACTGGCGTATTACCCAATATGTCTTGCCAACCTTTACGATGATCCCGCCGCGTGCCGATCACCCACAGCATGGCCATTTCTGGGTACCGATTGACGATGAAAACTGCTGGGCGTGGAGCTATGACTACCATCCTACGCGGGCCTTGTCGGACAAGGAAGTACAGGACCTTAAAGACGGTCATGGCATTCATAACGAATATGTCCCGGGGACATTCATTCCCAAACAAAACCGTGACAATGACTATTTGATGGACCGGGAAGCCCAGAAAGACGGCACTTACTTCTCCGGCATTAAGGGTATCGCCATGCAGGATGCTAGTCTGCAGGAATCCATGGGCCCTATCTGTGACCGGACCCGTGAAAACCTGGTGTCCACCGATAACGGCATCATCATGGCCCGTAATATGCTGCGTAAGGCAGTAACGGAGCACCAGAAGAACGGCACGACCCCACCGGGTGTTGACCCCAATCATCATCATGTGCGGTCGGTTGCCTCGGTTCTGGAGCCGGATGAGAAATATATGGTGGCGTTGGCAGACGCGCTGCGCTCTGATCCTGGTAAGGAACGCACCTCTGTCTAAAATGTCCGTCTAACGCGAACGCTTATAGAAATTCAGGGCATCGGCTGGCAACGGTCGGTGCCCTTTTTGATTGTGTGGTCACTCAGACTCTCCCGGAGCCGCAGATTCCTTGACTTTCAGCGCTCTGTAGGTTACGAACAGCAGATTGAGAGAGGACTCTGTTACAGAGAGTCACAGAATGATTACAGAACGCTTTGGTTAATGTCGGGATTCTTTACAGTTTTTGAATCTAACTCGTAGATAGTATTTGTAAGTGATTGAAAAACAAAGAAACTGGTTAGTTGGCACAGCTCTTGCACGATAGTGGGCAGAATATTTTGTTTTTAGGAACAAGACCATGAAGTACGGATTTTTAGGTGCAGTCGCAGCAGTAGCGCTTTTGGCGAGCGGCAGTGCAAATGCGGCCATCATCGATACGTTTGATGATACGCAAACCATATCTGGTGTTTCGCCCGGTTCCCCGTTTACGGAAACCATCGCAGGTGGAACTATTCTTGGTGGCGATAGAACTGTTACCGTCGATCAAGTAGGCGGCAGCGGTACTGTTTATCGGGTTAATAATCCAGGACAGCTCGGCACGATGGTTATTGATGGTGATGCTGGTAACTCAATCACGACAGTCCTCTATGACGGTACGGGTAGTGGATTTGCATCGACGGATTTCACGGCTGGTGGGGACGATGGCATTCGGATAGTTGGGTTGCAGTCTGATTTTCAGATTGCCATTCAAGTCGATGTTACGGATAGTGTTGGTGGGTCTTCGCAAATTACCGATCCGGGATTTTTCTTTGTTGGCGCCGCAACCAACCTCGATCTATTATATTCAAGCTTCACAACGACTGCGGGTAGTGGGGCTGACTTTACTGACGTAACTCAAATTTCATTCACCTTCACGACAGCTAATGGCGCTGAAGATTTACAAATTGATTTCTTTGGAACGTCAAATACCGTTCCTGATATTACGATCCCTGAGCCTTCAGCTTTGGCGTTCCTTGGTCTAGGTTTGATTGGGCTTGCAGGTTATCGCCGACGTTTGAATAAACGTTCATAATTCAACGTTATTAACCCCCAACTAGGTAAAAGTCTTGTCTCGTAAGTTCACTCCGATAGTAGCAGCAATCGCCTTTGTGGCGATGACCAGCGGTGCTTCCGCGCTTACGATTGATTCTTATGACGCGTTTCAAGGTTTGAATACTTCAGGCGGTGCTTCGTCCTCGTCGGTTAGTGATGGGAGTATTTTGGGTACAGAGCGTGAGATTTCAATTACGCCAATTTCTGGCACCGCCTCTTCAGTGACGGTCAATTCTGGGACTAACCCCGGGCAAATATCATTTGCAAATGGTGTTGGCAGTCAGTCATCTGTCGAAATCCTTTATGATGGCGTTGGTACTGGCGGATTTGCAGCCACGGATTTTACGTCTGGGGGTGCTGATGACCGTTTCCTGTTTAATGTTAAGTTCGCCGACTTTACCATGAATTTGACCATGGAAGTGACGTCAGCCGGTGGTGCTGTGTCTGAAGTTTCAATTGGGACGCCGGCGCCCGCTTTTGGTGATATTCCGTTTGGTATTCTGTACAGCTCTTTTACGACCCAGGCCGGGGCATCCGGTGCCGCTGACTTTTCGGCAATTGAATCGCTCAAAATGACCTTTGATACGACAGTCGCCTTGACAGATCTTAGGCTCGACTTTTTATCAACAGCAGATGTAACAGAAATTCCGCCTGAAGTTTCAGAACCAGGGACCATGGCGATTTTCAGTCTTGCGCTGATTGGAATGGCTGGTTACCGGCGGCGTCTTCTGAAAACAGCGTAATACTTAGCTTCAATTTAGGATACAAACCAGCGCCTTTTAGGCGCTTTTTTTGTATCTAATGTTGATTTTTATCTAGTTATTTGATGCCTTTCAAAGGTTGTATTTCTTTGTTGCATCGTTCAAAATATTAGAGTGATTGACAGGGTGTGAATGCAAGTGACGAAGCTAGTTTCTAATGCTGTAGTAGCGTTTGTTTTGTTTTGGAGCTTGAACACCAATGCTCTGACTATCGACACGTTTGACTTCAATCAGGCAGTTGATACCGACCCCGCGACGACGGGAACGCCATCATTGTCAATTGCGAATGATGTAACCAGCATTTTTGGTGCTGAGCGCGAGATATCGATCGTAGCCCTGTCGGGCGCAAACTCAACGTTTTCGGTAAACCCGGCGACTAGCCCCGGCTTCGCTACCTTCGAAAACAGTGTTGGGTCTCAAGCTTCAGTAGAGATTGTTTATGATGCTGTGGGAACTAGCGGTTTTGCTCCCACGGATTTTACAGAAGGCGGTGCTCATGACCGTTTCCTATTCAGTGTTGATTTTGCAGATTTTTCTACCAATTTGACTATGGAGGTTACGTCTGCTGGCGGTGCAGTCTCAGAAGTAGATATTGCCATGCCGTCATTCGTCTTCTCGAGCACCGCCTTTGCCATTAATTTTGCCAGTTTTCTGCCAAAGGCAGGCGGTACCGGCGCGGCGGATTTCTCTGCCTTGGAATCTCTTAAATTGACAATGACCACAGTTTCACCCGCAACCGACTTACATCTCGATTACTTAGTTACTTCTGACACCACTGCATTATTATCGTCCCCACCTCCGCCTCCGCCGACGTCAACGCCGCCACCTGACCCACCACCCGCAGTGTCCGAACCTCAAACGTTGATGATGTTAGGTCTAGGTATTCTCGTGATGGCGCGCTACCGGCGCCGGCTTCTGAAAAAAGCGTAAAATTCAGTCTCAATCTACTGCAGAATACAGCGCCTTTTCGGCGCTTTTTTTTAATCGTCAATATGAAACAGCTTTCTTTAAAAACACCTCATAACGCCATTGAAAAAAACGGGTCAAATTTTCGACAATCTTCCCATACAATTGTCTCAATCCTTTACATCTGGCCGTGACCTATGGTATAAACAGTTGATTCTATTGACTTTGTAGTTTGGCACAGTTCTTGCGTATGTTTGAACGAAGAATTAGTTCGTCTCATTTTCTATAGAGAAGGCGCATATCGTGACCAAAGTTTCAGATACACCAGCAATTCTCGAAAATTCAACTGGCCGGGTTCTTTTCGCTCGCGCCCTTGAACCGCGCTTTATGCTTGATGGTGCCGCGGCGGTGACAGTCGTAGACGCTGTTGCCTCTGTGCCAGACGCATCCTCAGCAGACGGTGAACAACAAAGTGAGACGCAGACTCTTGTCGATAGCCTCGCGCCCGCAGAAGATAATTCTGAAAATAGCGGTAGTTCGGTCACGGAAATCGCATTCGTTGATGCCGGTGTTGAAAATTATGAGGCATTGATTGCTGGTTTGCCAAATGGTGTCGAGGTTATTGTTCTGGACGCCAATAGCGACGGTATTTCACAGATATCCGCTGCTCTTGAAGGCCGCACAGGTATTGATGCGATTCATATCCTGTCACATGGTAACGATGGTACGGCGACCCTTGGGAATGCCGTTCTTTCAAATGATACGATTGGTGCCTATGCCTCACAGATCGCGAGCTGGGGTGATGCGCTGAGTGACAGCGCCGATATTTTGTTTTACGGCTGTAATATTGCAGGTGGGAGCACTGGCGAAGCGCTTGTGGCGGAGCTTGCGCAGCTGTCTGGTGCTGACATCGCCGCGTCAACCGATATTACAGGTGCCGCCGATCAGGGCGGCGACTGGGTACTGGAGCATACCACGGGGATAATTGAGGCCGCTGATACAATTACCGCTACCTCAATGGCCGCATTCGGCGGTGCCCTAATAACGATCGATACATATGATGCCAATCAGCTTGTCGACACAGACCCAGGAACTGCTGGGACGCCGTTAACGAGCGCCGTTAACGACGCATCTATTTTCGGAACAGAGCGCGAAATTACTATCACAGCAACTGCTGGTACAGCCTCTACCTTTGAAGTTGACTCCGCTACTAACCCTGGGGAAGTATCTTTCGGTAATGGCGTTGGTTCTCAAGCGACCGTTGAAATCCTGTATGATGGGGTTGGTACAGGCGGATTTGCGGGGACAGATTTTACTTTCGATGGCGCAAATAGCGGTGTGCATGACCGATTTCTCTTCAATATAACTAATTCTGACTTCACCAATAATTTGACGTTGGAAGTTACGTCTTCAGGGGGACGGATTTCCGAGCTGACTCTTGCTACGCCCGGTGTTACTCTGCCAGGCCCAGTACTTGTTGCTGGTGGTCCTGTAGCTAGCGGAACTGCGACCGCGTTTGCGGCGCTGTATGGAGCGTTTACCGCTAAGGCAGGTGGCGCTGGCGCTGCCGACTTTACGGAGATCACTTCTCTGAGAATGACCTTTGCCACAACGAACGGTTTAACAGATCTGCGGTTGGACTTCTTGGCAACGTCGGATACCACAGTAATTCCTCCGACACCACCCGGGCCACCACCAACGCCGGGTCCGAATCCCACACCTACCCCTGACCCGCCTGCAACGCCACCGGTTACTGATGACACGCCCGAAGAGATCGAGCCAGACATTTTCCGGCCGAATGGCGATAGCGCTTCGAATTTCCATAATGATGCGCCGCGAGATTTGTCCAACCCTGTGCCCGACTATGGGACGATTGGCCTGCACGTTGGCCATGCGGTTAATGGGCGTGATAGTTCAATCTTGGCGCAATATGATGGCAACACAACTGATGTGAAGTCCGGTATTGGTACCGGTGCGGGTTTCTCGCTGCAAAATGCCGTGACCGGTAATCAGGATGCCAACATCAATGATGCGACCTTTGGGACTGGCGGTTTAGGGGATCACCGTAATTTGAACCCACAGGGTGAGCGCACGAGCTCCGGCAATATCGGTGCTGTACTCAATGCTCTTACGCCAGGCGCAGGCGGTAATCCTGGTGGCCCTACTGGAGACAACGGTCAGATTCTAAATCCGGCTCAGGAAAGTTTTTTCCTGAATACTGGCGATACGTTCGCGCCGCAGCAAACAAATGACAGCGCACAGCAGGTCTTCTCCCTCGGGGCAGATGGTCAGATTCAACCCTCGGATGCTAGAAACACTACGAACGATGGCCTAGGTGCCCAGAATTCTACGGGCCCTGCCGATCTAAATAGTATCAATACGGCATTTGATAATCTGGCGCCGACGTCGGGCAGCAACGCTGGACCTCAGGAACGCTTTGGCATTGGTCCAAATGGCCAGGTCGAACGGCTCCAGGAAGGTAATAACGATGGTTTTGGTGGTCTCTTCGGCGATATCGGGCCTGTTACCCGGCCTGATGGGCAGCTCCTTAGTCCTGAGGAAGAGCGCTTCTATCTAGGGCTTGATGGTGGTCTACAGCGCCAGGTTGGCGACGAAAACCAGCCGCCACGTCCGAATGAGAGGTTCTTCCTGTTTGAGAATGGCGGTGTCGAGGGCCAGCCCAACGATTCAGGCCAACAATGGGCCCCGCCAGAGAATAATCTCGAACGAGATGTTGACGGCAATCCACAGCAGCAAATTGGCGATGGCCAACTGACCAGCCTTGAGGGTGAAAACCAGCAACCTGCTAACTCAGAGGCAGTTGCGTTTGATTTGCAGGGTGTGCTTGGTTTGACGGCACAGCTCGACACCGAAGCGAATGCGTTTGATGACCGTCGCGATAATCTGTTGGCATCGCTGACGCCAGTTGGCGCCGCACCCGCGGAATTGGTAGCGCAAGCCGCCTAAGGGGTGTCGTAAACTTTGCTGGGCATTAGCACCGTGAAATGCTATGTGTGCGTTAACTATAAGGTTTAATTAATTGAATTTGGGCTAGAGTACGACCTAGCGGGCAAGATTAAGGGGTCTCATAGGGGTCAATGGTAACGAACAGTTTTAGACTGCATGCGCGCAGGACGGCGAAGGCTGCTCTCCTGCTGCCGCTTGTTGCATTTGTTGCAGGGTGTTCGGTTTATACTGAGCCGCATACGGATGCTGAGCGTAAATCGAATGCTCAATCCGATCTGAAAATGATGTTTACGGATCAGGAGCCGGTTGCCGGCGCCATGGATTTTGGCGAGGTCGTCGCCCGCGCCGTTCGCTATAATCTTGATCATCGTCTCAAAATCGTCGAACAGGCCTTTGCCGCCGGTGAATTCCGTCTCGCACGGTATGACATGCTGCCCCGCATCGTCGGACAATCGGGATATTCGGGTCGAACCAACCCCAGCGGTTCAACCAGCACGTCTCTTCTAACCGGGGAACAATCTCTCGAAGCATCGACGTCACAGGATCGGGACCGTATTACCGGCCGTTTATCGGCAGTGTGGAACGTGTTGGATTTCGGTGTAGCTTACGCTCGAGCGCAGCAAAGTTCTGACCAGATATTGATCGCGCGCGAGCGGGTTCGCCGTGTGCTCGACAATATTATGCTCGACGTGCGCAACGCCTATTGGCGGGCGGTTAGTGCACAAAGCTTCCTGCCAGAAGTAGATCGCCTAATTGTTCGAGTTCGTTCGGCGATTGATCGGTCGCGTGAATTGGAACAGAAACGTCTGCAGCCGACGATGGAAGCATTGACCTTCCAGCGCGAATTGTTGGAGCGTCTTGAAGAATTGACCGATGCCAGAAAAGAACTCGGCGTTGCAAAAGCGAAACTCGCGGCCCTGATGAATCTCCGCCCTGGCGAGAAATACACTCTAAAACTGCCTAGGTATGACGTCCGCCGCCCGCCGGTCTTTACGGCCAGAATTAAGGACTTAGAGAAAAAGGCCCTGATTGATCGTCCTGAACTGCGGGAAGAACATTACATAGACCGAATTCACTCGACGGAAGTTCGCAAAGCCTATTTCAAAATGTTCCCACGGCTCGAATTCGAAGGGGCGTTTGCGACAGATAGTAATAGCTATTTGTTTAACAATGAATGGGCCGAATATAACGTTCGGCTAAGTTACAATCTTATCCGCCTGTTCCAGGGACCGGCGGAAATCGATGTCGCCAAGGCGCAGCTCAGCGTCTCACGGGCTCGCCGGTATGCGCTGACTATGGCGATTATGGCGCAGGTTCGAATTGCCTATCATCAATATCGGCTTGCCGCCCAAAAGCATCGCTTTATTACCGAACTCGAAGCGGTTGATTCTCGAATTCTCAAGCTGAGCAAGGATCTCAACACCGCCAACATGACCGACGAGCTGGAACTTATTCGGCGGTCGTCGAACCGGGCGCTGTCGCTGATCAAATTGTATTTCTCCTATTCAGAAGTGCAGAACACTTTTGGCCGGATATACAACGCTATTGGTCGTGATCCACTGCCGCTTGAACAAGAAGCCACGGACTTGTTTGGCTTGGCACAAGTTGTGTCGGCGGATGATAATTTACGTCGGAACGAACTCTACGGTCTCGCCAGCTTACCGCCTGAACTTCCTGTCGAAGCCGATCCAGAATTTCATGACGAAACGCCTAATGCAGCATTGAGTGTTTCATATAAGCAACCCGCACTACCTCGAAAAGGGATGTTTATCTTTAGCCCGAAGGCTGGCACTCCCCCACGACAGATATCGGGTAGCGTGACGCCGTCCCATGCGGTCCAACGCACGCAGGATACGCTGGCTGATGATCCTGAATTGTGGAATTTACCGGTAACTATCCGACTGCAATGAAGCCGGTAATCCGTCTCGCGCTGATTACTCTTGCGGTCGTTGCGTCGGCGGTAGGTGCATCTGCTCAGACGGCAAAATCGCCGGAACCCCGTAATTTAGCACGAACTGCTAGTCAGAATGAGGTTCGGGCATTGGTTGTGCCACGCCGTGAGGCTAAACTTTCCAGCCGAATTACTGCTCGCATTCTGTCGATAGGGCCTGAACCGGGCGTTGCTTTCAAAAAGGGCGAGCGGTTGGTGAACTTTGATTGTCAAGCGCATAGAGCGCAGCGCCGCAAAGCGCAAGCCTCTTTGTTGGCAGCGACCAAGACATATGAAAACCGCACGCAGCTCAGCAAATTGCAATCTGGGTCATTGCTCCAACTCGAACTGGCTCGAGCAGAACAGCTGAAAGCTCGTGCTGCTTTGGAAGAAGTATTGGCGGTACTACATGAGTGCTCCATTCGGGCGCCTTTCGCTGGCAGAGTGGTGAGCCGCATGGTTAATGCCCATGAGAGTGTTACGCCGGGAACACCGTTGATTGAAATTCTTGATGAACGGGATCTTGATGCCCGGGTGATTGTGCCATCTCGTTGGCTCGGTTGGATAAAGGTTGGTCGAAAGCTGGATATTCGCATTGAAGAACTAAACCGTTCCTATTCAGCACAAATCCGAACCATTGGCTCTCGTGTTGATCCGGTTAGCCAGTCAATTGAAATTACGGCCGGCCTCCTCGGTGATTTGACATCCCTAAAACCGGGAATGAGCGGCGTCGCGGTTTTCCCAGGAAATTAAGCTTTGACGGCGGATCCAAACGTAGCTGCTGGTACGGAAGAAGCTTCCGATCCTCGTCTGGTACGGCTTGCATCGTTACTGCAGATCGAAGCGGATTTACGCGATGTCGCTGATCGTGATGAAATCCAGTTTATAGCCGCCAACGAAACCCATCGGCTTCTGCCCTATGAACAAGCTATCGTTTGGACACGGGGTGGAGCGCGTGGGCCCAAAGTCTCCGCTATTTCAGGTGTTCCCGTTCCCGATCCACGGGCACCGTTTGTCGTCTGGGCTAATCGTCTTGTTGGCGCATTGCTCAAAACAGAAAATCCAGCGACGCCACATGTAATCGACCCAGCATCTCTTCCCAAGAAAGTGGCGGCTGAGTGGGAAGAATGGACTCCTGGTCATGTGATTTGGTGCCCATTTAAACCCCGTGACGGCAGTGTTGATGCTGGGGTAATTCTGTTACGCCCCGAACCCTTTGCCGATGGCGACGTCAACTTGATCCGTCGTCTCTCTGACGCGTACGGGTTTGCATGGTGGGCTCTTGACCCACGGGGGTGCGGACGACGCCCCGCGAACGGCAGATCCCGCGGCAGATGGGTATCATTGACAGCCCTCATTTTGGTCGGGGCGGCGATGTTTATGCCAATTCGGCAATCCGCGTTAGCACCTGCAGAAATTACCCCGCTTGAGCCACTCGTTGTGACGGCACCAATCGATGGCGTCATCGAAACCCTTCATGTAAAGCCTAATGATCCCGTCAAAGAAGGGGCGGCGTTAATTACTTTTGATCGGACGTCGTTACGCAATCGAGCCAGTGTTGCAGAAAAAGCCGTTGCCGTTGCGCAGGCTGACTTCCAGCGAGCCCGCCAAAAGGCGTTTAGTGATCCACGGTCAAAAGCTGAAGTCGCCCTTCTTGCGGCGGAAGTCGCTCAAAAACAGGCGGAGCTCAACTATTCACAGGAGCTCTTGAAACGTGCGGTGGTAACTGCAGGACGCTCTGGTATTGCGATATATGCGGATCCGAGTGATTGGCTTGGAAAACCAATGCGGCTCGGGGAAAAGGTCATGGCAATCGCTGACCCAACAGCACTGGAGTTGACTGTGTGGGTGCCGGTGAATGATGCGATTAGTCTTAAACCTGGGGCCGAGGTGCTTCTGTTTCTTGATACTGATCCGTTGAACCCGGTGAAGGCAGAGTTGGTACGGGCGGCTTATGAAGCCGAGCTAACTTCGACCAAAGTGCTGGCCTATCGGGTTAAGGCAAAACTTGTTGATAATGCATCAATTCCGCGTATCGGATTGCAGGGGACAGCGAAAGTATATGGCGAAAAGGTATCGTTGTTCCTCTTTATCATGCGCCGGCCGATCGCTGCGCTTCGCCGCACTGTTGGTTTCTAGCAGGGCTCCAGGAAATGGCCACGGAAGCAGGGTCAATTCTTGGGGATATCTCTCAAGCAGGAGAAACACCGACCGCGATCCCGCCACTGCCGCCATTGCGTGAGGATGTCGACATTCATCCGGCAGCGAGACTAGCGGATGGTTCGCCGTCCTGGGTTCTTCAGGATCGTGCGCGAAATAAGTTTTTTCGAATTGGCTGGGTAGAGTTTGAAATCTTACGGCGTTGGCGTTTACGGTCGGTAGAATTAATCGTCGAACAAATTACCCGTGAGACCGCGGCAAAAATCAGTGATCAGGATGTTATTGCAGTTCGTGAATTTCTCAGCATGAGCGGACTCCTGTTGCTGACAGGTGAGCAGGGCAAAGGGGCCTGGCGCGGGGCGTTACAGGCTCTGAAACGCCATTGGACAACGTGGTTGCTCCATAACTATCTGTTCATTCGTCTGCATTTATTGCGACCCGATACTCTGCTAAAGGCACTAATGCCCGTCGCACGGCTGTTGATGACGCGCGCCGCACTGAACTGGACAATAATTTTCGCGTTATTTGGCGGCATAATGGTTCTGCGCCAATGGGACGCCTTTATCAGTTCAGCACCAGAATTCGTGACGGGAGAGGGCGCGGTCCTCTATGGCGCGGCGATCATCTTTGCCAAGATTCTGCACGAGCTCGGTCATGGATTAGTGGCGGCGAAGCATGGCCTACGTGTTCCGTCGATGGGCATTGCCCTAATGGTTTTGTGGCCCGTGCTTTACACTGATACATCTGAAGCCTGGAAGTTGACCAATCGGCGGGCGCGGCTGGAAATCGGTGGTGCCGGTATGGCAGCTGAACTGATGCTAGCGGCGTTTGCCCTGAATTTGTGGCTGCTGCTGCCACCTGGACAGATTCAAGGCGCGGTCTTTGCACTGGCCGCTGTCACCTGGATCGCGACCCTCGCGGTAAACCTCAATCCGTTTATGCGGTTTGACGGGTATTACCTACTATCGGATGCATTGGGTATTGAGAATTTACAAGATCGCAGTTTCGCGCTTGCACGATGGCGACTCCGAAAAACGCTGTTCGGATTCAAGGAAGCTTGTCCTGAAGTCTTACCGGATCGTCTTCGAGGTTTCCTGATTTTCTATGCCTGGGGAACTTGGCTATATCGGCTCATCCTGTTTATTGGTATCGCCGTTCTCGTGTACTACATGGTGTTTAAGGCGCTTGGCATCTTTTTGATGGCGGCGGAGATCATATTTTTTATCATGTTACCGATCTGGCGAGAGTTTCGCCGTTGGTGGGAGCGCCGTACCTTGTTTCGACTGAATTTCAATCTTGTCATCACTTTACTCATATTAGGTGGGCTATGTGTTCTCGCAGTGGTGCCGTGGAACACGACCATTCAAGCGCCTGCCCTGTTGCTGGCGCGTCACACTCAGGCGGTCTATCCACCCTTTGAATCCAGATTAACGCAGCTCTCTGTTTCGGTTGGTGATCGGGTTTCTGCCGGAATGCCTGTCGTTTCATTATCAGCGCCTGATTTAAATTTTCTGACGATTCAGGCAGAACGTCGCATAAAAACGTTACAACTGCAGATTCAACGCGAGCGTACTCAAACTGAGTTGCGGGAACGCGGTGGCGTTTTGCGGGAAAGACTTGCTAAATCGTTGGCAGAACGGGATGGCCATATTCGAGAGCTGTCGCGACTCACTATCGTTTCATCCGTTGAGGGTGTTGTCGCGGAGGTAGGCGATGGCATGATTGCCGGACGTTGGGTTGGCAAGGATGATCGACTTGCGATCATTGTTGCCGATGGTCCGGCCTTGATTGAGGCCTATCTTGGTGCTGCAGATCTCAATCGTGTGCTAGTAGGGACAAAGGGAAAATTCTATGTCGAGGCGGATACTGGCGATCCCTCACCGGTGACCGTCACAGCAATCGACACCACCGCAACGCACCGTTTTGAGCGTCTCGCGCTTTCCAGCGAGCATGGTGGTGATATTGAGGTGCGTACTGGGCCAGCAGGGGATCTTAGCCCTGACACACCTGTTTACCGAATGATCTTGAAAATTGATCGGGCAGACGGCGCCCCGAAACAGGTTAGACGTGGCTGGGTAATCTTGGATGGGCCGGCGACGCGGCTTATAGACCGCGCCTGGCAATCGGTCGCTGCCGTCCTGATTAGGGAAAGCGGGTTTTGAAAACGCAATGAGTACTGATTCAAAAACGTTTGTTCTCGTACATGGCACTGCCCATGGGGGATGGTGCTGGGTACGGGTGGCGGATCGTCTCCGCGCTTTGGGACATAAGGTCTTTACACCAACCTTGACCGGCGTCGGTGAGCGCTCACATCTAATGAGTGCCGATGTAAATCTCGATACCCACATTACAGATGTCGTCAATGTAATAAAATGGGAAGAGCTTACGGACGTCGTACTTTGCGGGCATTCTTATGGAGGTTGGGTGATCTCTGGTGTAGTGGAACAGGTGCCAGATGAGATTACCTCAATCGTTTATCTGGACGCCTTCATGCCGGAGGATGGTGACCAGGGTACTGACACACAATCACCGGGTTCTAAAGAGGCTGTTGAGAGGGCATTGGCCGCAGGTGAGCATTCGCGTATTGCTGGATCGGCGGCGCAGTATGGCCTCACAGGCGACGACCTTGCCTGGGTAGACTCCAAGCTGACGCCACAGCCTATCGGGGTGTCACTGCAACCGATACGGCTCACCGGTGCCCGTGATCGGGTGCCCATGAAGTCGTTTATTCTATCGAGGGGGTACAATAATCCGGCTTTCGTCGCCAGCTACGAAGCGCGCAAGTCAGATCCTTCTTGGCGATTGTTTGATTTGCCCTGCCATCATGACATCATGGTTGAAATGCCCGACGAGTTAACAGAAATTCTGATCGAGGTTGCGTAATATATAAGCACTGCGATAACGAATTTTTTGTGCTGAATCGACTTTTATGTGGCAGAACTGACGCATGCCTACCTTTACCCCATGCGTCGTTTGTGACAACCGTGAGCATACGTCTTTGACATCTATGCGGGCCCCCCGCATCCCAACGGTGAATTGGCCCGTTGTAGTTTGTAATAGCTGCGGTCTGGTATCTGTGTCACCGCATCCTGTGGCAGCAGAATATGCCGCGATCAATGACCAATGGTTTTCAGGTGTTTACGGCGAAGATTCCGATGATGAGAAAATTGAACGACGGAGTAGCCGGAGAGCCGACATTATGTGGTCGCGAATTGGCGACAGCTATCCGAACGTCATTAAATCGGTTCTTGATATAGGTGCTGGTAGAGGGTGGGGGTTCGAAATGCTCCAGAAACGGTTTCCTGGAATTAGCATGACCGCAATCGAGCACTCACCGAGAGATAGAGAACATCTCGAATCTTCGTACGGCGTGGAGGTTATTGCTACCAACGTCTCAGAGAGTTGGCCTGCTAAGATTGATAACTCGGGTTTCGATCTGATCATTTTTCGACATACGCTCGAACACATGCTTGACCCGATGGATGCACTAAAGAAAATTGAAAAATCTTTGTCGAATAATGGGTATGCCTACATTGTCGTGCCAAACTGTATGCGTATTCCCAAGGGAACTCGAATGCGGACGGATTTCTTTCGTCCGGTACACCTTTATTATTTTAACTCAACGACATTTCTTCAAATCTGTGAAAAAGCAGGTCTTGTCGCGGAAATCTTTGGCGCAGAAGGGGAGATCTGGGGGCTGTTTCGGCGCAAAGATAATACCCATAACGGCAAACAGGTTGATGTTGGACCCACGATAAATGTTCAACAACAGCTCGATCACTTGCAAAAACGGTTGTCGGAATCGGCAGCATCAGACAGAAAATCTGTAGTAAAAATCTGTGCGAGGCGAATGATGCCTGAATGGGTAATTAAAACGCTTCGTAGAATCCGGTAATATAGGCTCTCGATTACACCTAACCATGATTTTAACCAAGCCTTTTAACAAATGAGCATTTTCACTATTGCCGCAATTTTGGTCGGTCTCTCGGCTTTCTTTGGCTATTTGAATCACCGTTATTTGCACCTACCACATACCATTGGTCTGGTGGTGATCGCCCTCGTGGCCTCTCTTATTATAATCGTCGCTGATTTGATCAGCCCGGCGTTGAATATAGGCCGGGATGTCACCGGGATTCTGCGAAAGATCGATTTCAACGAGACGTTGATGCATGGCATGTTGAGTTTCATGCTGTTTGCCGGTGCGCTGCATGCGGACATGTCGGCACTGAAAGCCCGGCGCTGGACGATCACGACGATGGCCTGCATTGGAACGATGATGTCGACCTTCCTGATCGGCGGTGCCATGTGGTTTGTCTTCGGCATGGCGGGGGTCAATTTTCCCTTTATCTGGGCGTTGGTCTTTGGTGCGTTAATCAGCCCAACTGATCCCGTTGCGGTACTCGGTCTGTTTAAAACGGTGAAAGTGCCGGATACTCTGAAAGCGACGATGGCGGGCGAGTCTTTGTTTAATGACGGGATTGGCGTGGTGGTCTTCACCGTTGTTGTCGCCATCGCGGTCGGCAGTGCCGGACAGTCCAGTGATATGGATGCTGTCACAATCGCCAAGTTATTTTTCACCGAAGCTGTGGGTGGTGCCGTGTTGGGATTTGCTGCGGGGTATATCGGATATCGCGCGATGCATGGCATCAACGAGATTAGCCTCGAAGTCTTGATTACCTTGGCACTGGTCATGGTCACCTATTCGTTGGCTCTGTTTCTCCATCTTAGCGGGCCTATCGCGATGGTAATTGCTGGTCTGTTCATTGGTAATCATGGCGTGAAATACGCGATGAGTGATCACACCCGTGAAGGGGTCGAACAGTTCTGGACATTGATGGATGAAATCCTGAATTCGGTTCTGTTCCTGCTGATTGGCCTCGAGGTTCTGGTCATTGCCGACAGTTTTGAACATTTGTGGTTTGCGCTGATCGCTATTCCGGTTGTCCTCGCTGCTCGGGCACTGAGTGTTTCCGTACCATTGGCCATTCTGGCGCGCTGGCAAAACTTCAAAAAGGGCGCCGTGCTTGTCTTGATATGGAGTGGTCTGCGCGGCGGCATCGCGGTGGCACTGGCATTGTCTCTGCCGGAGGTTGAATACAAAGCGACGATCCTCAGCATTACCTATGGCGTGGTCTTGTTTTCCATCATCGTCCAAGGGCTGAGTATCAAGAAACTGGTTGAACGCGCAGTTTTGTAACTGCTACCTGTTTGATTTGGTCCTCAACGCTATTGTGCCCAATTCACAGTCGCTGGTGGTGGTCACGGTATCTGAATAGTTTTCGAAGACCGCGTGGCAGATCTCGATGCGGTATTCATGATCGGGTGTCAGGTCTTTTAGCCAGAATTCCCCAAATTCATCAGAACTTGTGTTAATCGAGGTGCCGTCTTTGAGGTCCGTCGCGGTGACTGTGGCACGGATAACGACCTCATCCTTGTTACTATCGACCACCATGCCGGTGACCCAGGGTTTGGGAAGGCCTTTCCAATAGACGCGGGGCTTTGCGTCGAACTCAGGGTGTAGGAGCTCTGCCGTGTCCAAGTCGTCGCCGAACGAAATAGCCTCATGCGGGCAGACATCAACACAGCGCGGTAGATCGCCTTCATCTACTCGATGGGCGCAGCCAGTGCATTTTTGGGCAATGTTGAGATCGTCGTTCTTATAGATCACATCGTAGGGGCAGGCGGGCTGGCAATCGCCGCATCCTGTACACAGTTCTGCATCAATCCACACCAGACCGTCCTCGCGTGTCTTGATTGCCTCTTCAGGGCAGGAGGAAATGCAGGGGGCGTCTTCGCAATGCTGGCACATGGTTGGCAGGAAGTTCATTCGAACCCGGGGGATGGTGCCGCGCTCGACCGGCTTGACGTTCATCCAGAATTGACCGCCTTCGGGTTGCGGCTTTGTCCACGGGGTATAGCTGCTATCGACATGCTCATCCTTGCAGGCGACGACACATAGATTGCAACCCGTGCATTTGTCGACATCGATGAGGAAATTTTTCTGGCTCATGCGGCGTCTCCGGATTTTCTGCCGCGGACCAATTCATCGTAATTCATACCAATACCTGGCTCGATCCGCGAAGGATCGATCTTTTCGACCTCAACCAGAAAACCACTGATATTCATTTCGGGGATCGCGATTTCCGCCCCTTTTTCATATTTTTCCTGCACGGTCGGTGCAATCAAATTGATGCAGCCGCCGCGATCTACCTTGCGGTTATCCAGTAGAACAAAATCAATCTTGGCCCCATGGTCGATAGAGAGCGCGCCGGGAATAATTCGTTCCGTGATCACCGCGCCAAACAGGATCGCACCGCGATCATTATGCGCCATAATGATGTCACCCTGTATTATGTTGCGCTCCGCAGCGTCATCGGGATGTACCCAGCAAGGTTCGTAAAAAGCACCGTCTTCGCCACGCATCTTACCGAGTTCGCGGATCCATTCGATATCGTCACCCTGAACGTGAAAGCGATATTTCGGATGGTTGGTCATCACGGTGAGTGGATAGGTTTTGGCCTTCTCTGAATCTGCCTGTTCCGAATGGGCAATCCATTTGGCGAGCGGCGGGCGCTCGACACTGTCAGGGTCCAGCTTGGCGATACGTTCGGAAACAAACTCGATCTTGCCGCTGGGTGTCTGCAACCCATCGGCTTTATTCCAGAACCAATGCTGTCCGCCAGTATGCTCGCTATAGCCTTGTTCCTTCTTGATCTCGACCCATTCTTCCCAGGTCGGGCAGTCATAGATGACGTGTTTCTGCTTCTTGAAATCTTCCCAAGACAGCTCATCTCGAGTGAACGCAAGCGTGCCTTCATAGGATTTCTTGAGCCAATCATCGGCAGGTGGGAAGGCATCATCCAGCCCCAGCCGTTGGCCAACCATCCGATGGATTTCATAATCGCTTTTGGATTCGCCAACAGGCTCAATTGCGGCTTCTTGATAGAATAGGGCCAGAATGTCACTGCGCTGTACGACGACAAGGTCTTCATGCTCATAGTTGGTCTGCGCAGGGAGGATGAGATCGGAATAGGTCAGATCGTTTTCCAGCCACGGGTGAACGCCGACAACAAAATCGAGATTGTCGCTGCGTAATGCTTCCAGCCAGTTATTGCCGTGACCCCAGCTGCCTGGCTGGCTGCCATTCTCGTTCCACACCATACGGATACCGGGATGATCATCGGTCGGTGGATAGCGATAGCTCTCAAACTGGTCTTCGGCCTTGGCGAGCGCAGCCGTGGTGCTTTTCCAGCTAATTTTGCGTTGCTGGATAGCCTCTGCCGCTAGCGTGCGGGGGATAAAGACCGGCGATTTGGGACCGTGCCCGATCGCGTATTCAATCATCGGGCTAAAAGCGAGGCCGTGAAAATCAACCTCTGGGTAGCGTGGCACCTGGGCTAGTGATTTTTTGTAAAATGACGGTGCACCGGTGCGCAGGAACTGACGCCCAGGGCTGCCAAACCCCTGCATCGCCAGCACGTAGGCTTCCATCCGGGCGGTCAGGTGAGAGAGCGTGCCGCGTATCTTGGGGCCACCGAAGTAAACCGAAACGGTCGTTTTCTTGGCCGCCCATTCCCGCGCCAGGGCCTTAATAGTCGGCACCGGAATGCCAGTGACCCTGGAGGCCCATTTCGGTGTTTTCTCTATGCTGTCGTCCTTGCCGGCCACATGCGCTTTTAACGCCTCAAATCCTACCGTATGGGTGTCGATATAGGATTTGTCGTAGGTGCCTTCGGCGATCCACACATGCGCAATGGCAAGATATAGCGCGGCGTCTGTATTGGGTTTAATCGGTATCCAGGTGTCGGCGTGAACCGCTGCCGCATGGTTAAGATCGGGCGCGATGGCGACGATTTTGATGCCTGCCTTCTTGAGCCATTTCGGCATTTCCAGAGCCACTGAGCCTGACATGCCAAAGCCGGTGGCTTCCGGATCATTGCCGGAAAAGATGACCATTTCGGAATGTTCGAGCACATCGTCCCAGACGGCGTCTTGATAGGGCTCGCCGAGTGTGTCATCGAAGCCCCAGACATGTTTGGCGCCCCAGTAATAGCCTTCCCAGCTATCGGGATTGCGCACTTGTTGGGTCCACCAACCCCAGCCCTTATGCTCACGGAGCATGTCGAACAGGTAATGGCCCCAGAAATGCAGCGATTGCAGATAGCCGCTCTGGCCGTGGCCATCGGCTTGGACGAGTACAGGCTCCATCGAGCCATACTTGTCGTGAATTTTCTCTATCTGCGCGACAATGATGTCGAGCGCTTTGTCCCAGCTGATTGGCGAGAAACTATCGCTGCCCCTCCCCGCCGCATTGGGGTTGTCGGAATCCCATCCATCTCGGAGTAGAGGGTACTTCACGCGAGTGTTGCTGTGTACGCGCTGCTTGGCAGCAAACGCCAATGGCATCTGAACTTCTTTGCGGGGGCGGGAGTAGTTGCCGCGCTCAGTGGTCTCTATTTCATAAAGCTGGACGTCGTCAGGAATATAGAACGGAAGAGACCGAACGATCTTGCCGTCCTCAACATGACATTCGAGTGGAAAATTAGACCGCGCTAGCCCGCTTGCAGGGTGGGAAACATAGACAATACGGCAGTCGGGACTTTTAGGCATTATCTGGCTCCGCCAACCTTCTCAAGACTATACCCTGCGGTGTTTTTATAGCTTTCCGATATAGCGACCAGCTGGGCAGGGTCGATGATGTCCTCCAGCTTTTCAAACGGCTCGCCACCGGTAAGCTCTTCGACCTTTTCAATGATGACATCTGGTGGCTGGGCCCGGTTGGTCAGTACGATATTGTTGGTTACGTCCAGACGCTCGTCTTCATAGGCATGCAGGGCCGCTGCGGGGTCATCCATTTCGTCGAGAAGTCTTGAGATCACTTCCGCATCGAGGATGGCCTGTGCACCACCATTGCCGCCACGCGGATACATCGGGTGGGCGGCATCGCCGAGGAGTGTCACGCGACCGTGGGTCCATTTGTTGACGGGGTCACGGTCCACCATTGGATACTCGAGAATAAACTCAGCGCCGGCGATCAGGGCCGGCACATCGAGCCAGTCAAAATCCCAGTTCCGGAATGGTTCAATGAAGTCTTCAATCCTGCCCGGTGTCGCCCAGTCGTTAAGTTTGTGGTCATCCCGAGGCTGTTCAGTACTCCAGTTGATGAGCTGGGTGCCATCCTTGAAGTTACGGATTGGATAGATCGTCATCTTGCCACGCGCGACAGTGCCAATACGGGTAACGCTGGCGGCGCTCAGGAACGGTTTCCGACGAGTGACGCCGCGCCACATATTGATGCCACCAAAATGCGGGGCACCTTCATTAGGGTAGTATTGCCGCCGCACAGCGGAATGAAATCCGTCAACCGCGATCGCGATTGACCCGGTCTTTGGTCCAGTTCCTTCAAATCGGGCGGTGACGCTATCGCTATTCTGATCGACTCCTGTACAGCGATGGCCGAGATGGACGGCTTCAGGCCCGAGCCGTTCTATAACGGCGTCGTAGAGTACTTTGTGAAGATCGCCGCGATGGATTGAGAAATGCGGGTATTCATACCCTGCATGCAGGCCGCACGGTTCGGCCAAGATGAACTGGCCATGGCGGTTAAAAAAGGTGAACTCCTTGGCCGCGACACCATAGTTTTCCAATGTTGGCTGCAGGCCAAGAGATGTCAGAACCCGAATGGCATGCGGCATCATGTTGATACCAACACCCAGTGGTTTGAATTCCGTAGCTGCCTCAAAGACTTGGCATGGAATGCCACGTTTATGAAGAGATAGGGCGAGGGTAAGGCCGCCTATTCCGCCGCCTATGACCAGTATTTCGGGCTTTTTATCTGCCATCAGCAAAATGTGTCTTCAACTTTCCTGTATGTCAACGGGAGCACGGGGTCTAGCCTTCTAGGGCGTGTGGTACTACCTTCTGTACAAATGAATTAGCTGCCCTGCCTTTTGTCCTGTTGGTAGGCCGAGAAAGAAGAAATACCAATGAGCGAAGATCGAAAGCTCCATTTGGGGGCCTTTATGCGGCCGGTAACCATCCATGCCGGTGCCTGGCGCTATCCCGGTGCTTATGCCGATGCCAACTTTAACTTTAAGCACATTGTTGAGTTCACGCAGAAGCTCGAGCGCGGCAAGTTTGATGCATTCTTTATGGCGGATCACTTGGCAGTGCTGAATATGCCGATGGACGCCCTCAAACGTTCCTCAACGCCGACATCTTTCGAGCCGATGACATTGTTACCCGCTCTGGCAATGTTGACGGAAAATATCGGGCTGGTTGCGACCGGCTCGACCACTTACGACGAGCCCTATCATGTCGCGCGGCGGTTTGCGTCACTGGATCATATCAGTGGTGGTCGCGCTGGGTGGAACGTGGTGACGACCTCAAATCCCAATGCCTCGATGAATTTTGGTCGTGATGACCAGATGGAACATGACGAACGCTACAACCGGGCGCGTGAGTTCTATGACGTGGTGACAGGATTGTGGGATAGCTGGGCCGATGACGCCTTTACCCGTGATCAGGAAAGTGGCGTATTCTTTGATCCTGAGAAAATGCATGTCCTCAATCATGAAGGTAAATATTTGAAAGTCCGTGGGCCGCTCAATATTGGCCGTCCCATTCAGGGTCATCCCGTAATCGTGCAGGCCGGGGCCTCCAATGCCGGACGGCAACTCGCTGCTGAGACGGCTGAAGCGGTATTTACCGCGCAAAGTAACCTTGAGGCGGGTCAGACGTTTTATGCCGATGTCAAAGGTCGGATGAAGGCGGTCGGGCGTAATCCCGATCATATGAAAATTCTCCCAGCCTGCATGGTGATCATCGCAGATTCTCAGGAAGAAGCTCGGGCGAAGCGGATGAAGCTCGATAGTCTGGTTCATTATGAAAGCGCAATCGCGGCACTTTCTATTGCCCTGGGGGTCGATGCCTCCAAATTTGACCAGGATGGGCCGCTGCCAGATAACATTCCCGAAACTGAAGCTGGGCAGAGCAGTCGCGAACGCGCTATTCGCGCCGCCAAGGAAGACAATCTAACCGTTCGCCAGCTCGCACAACGCCTTGGTGGACATTCGAGCCTATGTCTAATGGGCACCGCTAATGAAGTTGCTGACCAAATGGAAGAATGGTTGATGACCGGCGGCAGTGATGGTTTCACCATCCAGTTCCCTTATGTGCCGGAAGGGATCGACGATTTTGTTGATCGTCTGGTGCCGGTGTTGCAAGACCGTGGGCTGTTCCGGAAGGAATATGATGGCAAGACGCTGCGCGAGAATATGGGTTTGCCGCGTCCCTCCAATCAGTTCTTCCCCGAATAGGGGGTCTGGTCAGGCACTTCGCATCATCGTCATCAGCTCACGCACCGAACTGACATTCTCGATGTCGTTGATCGTAGTCGCGAGTTCATCGATCTTGCCGTCAGGCAAGCAGTATCCGGCGCAAATCCGCAATTTTTCTTCCAGTTGATCCGGTGAAAGTGGATTTTCCGGCGCACCGAGTGGGTAGTCGCAGCGCGCACTGACGGTGTTGCCATCATTGGTATCAACCTCGGCGATGGCTTGACCATTTCCGAGACTGTCATCGGCGATAATCTCAACCTTATTGGCCGCGAAATCCCGTAGGATCGGATTGTCGTAATATTCTGGCTCGAACTGGTCGAGGGTTACCTTGCGATCTTTGAGATAGATTCCCGCCACATAATGCGCTGACAGCAGCGCTTCAAACTTGGCATCATAGGTCGAAAACCCACCATGCATTTTGTAGGGCGTTTGGCTTAGCCGCAGACGAACTTTTGCGACATCTTCAAAAGCTACCTCATGTTCCTGTACGACGTTGAACAGTGAGGTAATAACCTCCTGCAAGGCCGTTGCGGAGGGCCACATTCGTAAGGCGATGCGTTGGAGTTCCCAACGATCTCCAAGATCGCCGGTCACAGCGTCCGGCAGCCCGCCTTCAGCATAGGTGTTGTAAAGTCCGCCATCTTCGGTTGTCAGGAATTCCTTGGTTGCGACGAAACCTTGCTCCGCTAGGAGCGCGGCCATAAGGCCGGACAGGGCGGCGCGGCATTGATGGAATTTCACCGTTGGTGTGCCCCAGGCGGCAAAGGTTCCGGCCGACTGACTGCCCGCAAGGCCAAAGGCGCGTGCCATAGTGTCGGTATTGAAGCCGCGCAGGCTGCCCACCGCAGCGGCAGAGCCGAAGGGCCCGATGACACCTGGTCCATGCCAGCCGTTGCGTCGAAATTTAGGATAATCGAGACCAATACCGACCCGGGTGGTGACCTCAAATCCTGCGGCAAGTGAAGCGAGCAATGCAGCGCCTGAAAGATCATCGCGCTCCGCGATTGCGAGGGCAGGGGGAACGACTTCTGGGGTAATATGCGTAAGTGTCGCGCGATGGACATCGCACATTGTGACAGCGGTGATAAGATAACCATTCATCATTGTCGCACCAGCCAGTGACATATGCTTGCCACCGATGATGCTGCTTTCTTGGGACTGACCCAGCGCTGTCGCCATGGCGTGAAATTGGTTGGTTTCTTCGCCTTGGTGACCGGCGAGGGCGCAGGCGAGCGCATCGGCGAGCAGGGCAATCGTAGAACTTTTTACATCAGTGGGAATATCGCTCAGGTTTAAAGATGAAGCGAAATCGGCAAGTTTTTCTGTTGTCCCCTGCGACATCAGTTTCTCCTGTGTTAGGTTTGCGGCACAATAGCCGGGCGAACCCTGTCTGCGCAATTGTCCGGCGAGAGGAATTTGGGGAATGACTGAGATTAAGGATATTACGGTAGCGTTTCGCACCGATTTGCCGCTCTGGCCCGGCGACCCGGCGCCAAATATGACCCTGATGAAAAGCCAGGAATGTGGCTATCGCTGTAACGTGACACGGCTGGATACAGGTGTGCATTTTGGCACGCATCTCGATGCGCCTTGTCATTTTATTGAAGGCGGTAAACCGGTAGAGGAGCTTGATCTCGATCTATTGGTTGGGCCTTGCGTGGTTGGTGAAGTGCCGGGTGTTATGGAAATTATGCCTGGGCACCTTGAAGCATTGAATATTCCGGATGGCACGAAACGGTTGCTGCTCAAGACTGACAATTCAGCGCTATGGGACACGCCCAATCATCCCTTCCACGAGGACTTCACTGCATTAACCGCTGATGCCGCGCAATGGGTCGTGGATCGGGGTATTGGATTAATCGGGATCGATTATTTGTCGATACAATTATTCGCGGATGCTGTCTCTACGACGCATCTTTTGCTCCTTGGGGCAGAAGTTATAATTGTTGAGGGACTGGATCTTCGCGAAATTGCGCCAGGGTCCTATAATCTAACCTGTCTACCGATGAAGATTGCCGGCGCTGATGGCGCGCCGGTGCGTGCAATCCTGACGACTATGTGAGGCGATAAGAATGTTAACCGGTAAAGAGTATCTAGAGAGTATCCGCGATGGTCGGCGGGTCTATATTGGCAAAGAGCTGGTTACTGATGTCACCAGCCACTCTGCCTTTGCCAGGGGCGCTGAATCGATCGCCATGATCTATGACCGTAAGGCGGCCCCAGAAAACCGCGACGTTATGGTCAGTGAGGAAGATGGTGAAGAGTTCTCGACTTACTTTCTAAAACCCAAAAGCCGCGACGATCTCGAGAAACGATATGAAACGCATCGCCGGATTGCTGAGTGGACGCACGGATTTATGGGGCGCTCCCCCGATAATTTCCCGAGCTATCTGACTGGCCTCGCGACTCAGCCTGAGCTGTTTAACGAATTACGCGAAGGGTCTGGCGATCATCTCGATGCCTATTACCGTAAGGCCCGCCGGGAAGACCTGTTTATGTCGCATGCGGTCACTAATCCGCAGGGTTCGCGTCGTGCCGGTGACGAGATGGCGGAATCTGGTGCTATTTCACCGACATTGCGGGTGGTGGCCGAAGACGATGAAGGCGTGACGATTAACGGTCTTAAAATGATCGGGACGGGGTCGATCTACTGCCATGAGACTTGGGTCGGCAATCTGCAACCGGTGCCACCAGGCAATGAGGCAGAAACGATTACCGCGGCGGTGCCGCTGAACGCCGATGGCGTGTCGATCTGGTCCCGTAAGCCCTATGAGGCGACGGCAACCAGCGAATTTGATATGCCTCTTTCGGCGCGCTATGACGAAACCGATGCGGCGATCCTGTTTGAAAATGTCAAAGTGCCGTGGGATCGCGTGTTTTTGCACAATAATATCGCGATGACTCGGGAGATTTATTTCAGAACACCTGGCCATTCTCTGGCCAATCATCAGGCCAATATTCGCTTTGCCGAAAAACTGCGTCTCATCGTCGCAATCGCGCACAAGCTGACGGACTCCAATAAAGCAGGCGCCATCCCAGCGGTACAAAGCACTTTGGGAAATCTGGCGGCGCAGCTCGCAACCCTTGAAGGCATGGTGCGTGGACAGATTTTCGATTGTGAAGACATGCCGGGTGGGTACGTCACGATCAATCGGCGTTTTATGTATGCCGCCTTGCATTGGTGCACCAATAACCACTCAGCGATTTGCGACATCGTTCGTGAATTGATGGGCGGTGGGCCGATTCAGATGCCGGCAGATGCTTCCGTGATGGAAGACGCTGAGCTTAACAAGAAGTTCGAAGCGTACTGGTCGTTACCTGATCAGAGCGCAAAAGACCGGATGAAGTTGTTTCGACTTGCCTGGGATATTTTGGGAACGGAATTCGCTGGGCGGCATATGCTCTATGAGAAGTTCTATGCTGGGCCGAGCTTTATTATGGATCTCTATAGCTATCAGCTCGCTGGATGGGAGGAGCTTGATAGCGTCGTTGATGACCTGATGGCGGGGTACGACCTATAGCCGCCCCCGCGATAAAATTCTTATAGAGATAATCAGTCGGTACGGCTGGTTACTTCAAGCAGGTGATAGCCAAACTGGGTTTGAACCGGCCCCTGAACTTCATTGACCGGCGCGCTAAACACGACCTGATCAAATTCAGGAACCATCTGACCAGGGCCAAACGAACCAAGGTCGCCACCGCTGGCGCCAGATGGGCAGGAAGAATGCTCTTTTGCAAGGTCAGCGAAATCCGCGCCGCCAGCAATTTTCGTTTTGAGCTCTTCACAAAGCTCTTCAGTATCAACCAGAATATGTCTCGCTTCGGCCTGGGCCATAAGATTTCTCCTAAATGAATTGTCTAATCTTTTGTCTCGCGGGCTGTTGATAGCCTGTCCGCAGCTTTGCATCAACCGTGAGGCTGAATTGTCAGCTGCCGAAAACTGCTCGCTGCCATGACTCGACGTTCCATGTTAGACGTTACATTGGAAAATAACTTTAGAGTTGCGGGTGGCTATGAGCACACTTCCCCGGGAAAACTTTCGCGACCTGGTCAACGATATCCGTCTTGATATCAAGTTTCGCTATGTGCCTTTTCGAGGCTATTATCGACATCGGTCTCACAAATACATGCGCAAGATCGACCCTGAAATGGGGTTGTTGAAATTTATTGTCGACCCCAAACGGATCTGTCTGGATGTCGGTGCTAATCTTGGCCTATTTACCTATTTTCTGTCGCGCTATTCACCGCATGTTTATGCCTTTGAGCCTAATCCAATCCCGCTCCGGGTTTTGCGCTATGTCGTTGATAAGAACGTCACCGTGATGCAAATGGCTCTGTCAGATAAGACAGGTGAAGCCGAGTTGGTGGTGCCGAAAGGGCGTAAAGGCTGGTCGAGCAATGGTGCCAGCATCGAATATGATGAAGGCGAGGGCCGTGTCGTCAAAGTGCCGGGTAGTCGGATCGATGATCTGGACTATAAGGACATCGGCTTCATCAAGATTGATGTCGAAGGGCATGAAAAATCCGTCCTTGAAGGGGCGCAGGAAACGCTCGCTCGGGACCGTCCCAACCTTTTTGTTGAAAACGAATTCACCCATGCCGGTGAAGGTGTCAGTGATGTATTTGATATGATGAAAGCACTCGATTATGACGGGTTTGCCCTGATTGATGGCGTGTTCTCGAATATCAGTCGCTTGTCGCTGGAAGAACACCAGATCAATGCTGAACGCGGCGCGGCGGGTAGCTACGTTAAGAACTTTATCTTTATTCCGAAATAGTAGCCGACTGGTGTTTCGGCTTATTCGGTCTATAGTTTAGCCAATAATTCACCTTGGAGATGCAAATGGACATCCAACTTTATTACGCGCCGATTACCTGCGCGTTGGCGCCTTATATCACTTTGACCGAAGCTGGTGCTGCGTTTGAAGCGGTGCCGCTCAACTTCCGTAAACAGCAGCATATGTCGGCTGAATATCGGGCGATTAATCCTAAGCATAAGGTCCCGTTGCTTGTCGTCGATGGGCAAAAAATGACCGAGAACGTCGCAATCCAACAATGGATCGCGCGCACATTTCCAGAAGCAAATCTGTTGCCAGAAGACCCGTGGGATGAATTGCAGGCGGTCTCGCTGGTTTCTTGGTGTTCATCTGGTATTCACCCATATTTGCGCGTCATCAATGGCCCGCCGAAGGTGTGTGATATCGCTGGTACTGAAGAGAACATTCGTAACCACGCGGCGGAGCATGTCTTTGAGTGTTTCCAGATCGCTGAAGACTTGCTCGACGGTAAAGAGTATTTCTTCGACCGGTTTACGGCACCCGATACCAATTTTTATTGGTGTTTCCGCCGCGCGGGGCAGTTTGAACTCGACCTCTCGCCATTCAAGAACTGTCAGGCACATTTTGATCGGATGGAAACCCGTCCCAGCGTTCAGAAATTGCTGGCGTTCGAAAAAGAAATTCAGGCGGAGTTTGCCAAGGCCGCATAATCGGTTGCCAGTGTGGCTGATCCTTTCACCCTGACGGCGATTGTCGTTACGTTTCTCCTCGCAGGGACTGTAAAAGGTGTCGTCGGCATGGGATTGCCTGCGGTCAGCCTCGCCTTGCTCACCGCATTGTTGGATTTGCCAACGGCGATGGCGCTGATGTTGGTGCCTTCCTTCGTCACGAATGTTTGGCAAGCTGTGGTTGGTGGCAATGGTGTCGCGATTTTAAAGCGGCTGCCGATATTTTTTCTCTTGGCGTTCGGTGCTGTTTGGGTCGGTGGGCAGGCGTTAGTGCATGTTGATCTGGCATTGCTGTCGGCGCTCCTTGGGATTCTACTGGTCCTTTATGGCGCTTCTGGCCTTGCGAATTATCGAATGACCGTTGGCTCCGGTCAGGAGGGCTGGGCTGGTCCGGCTATCGGATTCATAAATGGGATATTTACTGGGATGACTGGGTCATTTGCCTTTCCTGGCGTGCTGTATCTCCAGGCACTGGGACTTAAGCGCGATGAGTTAATCCAGGCGATGGGCATACTTTTTACCCTGTCGACCGTTGGCGTCGCTATTTCACTGCAGAGCAATGCGCTTCTGACAATGGAACTTGGCGTGTTATCGGGTGCAGGGCTTATACCGGCGATATTGGGTATGACGTTTGGTCAGCGAATTCGCCAGCGCATGTCTGAAGAATTATTTCGACGGGTGTTCCTGATCGCTCTTGTTTTGCTGGGTGCCTATATCGGCGTGACCGCAACGATTAGATATTTGACTTAAGCTGTAGGCTGCAAAAGTGGCGCTATAAAGTCGTGAAGATTTCCGCCCGAGAAAAGATGCCCCTGTACTTTTGCCGCTATTGCTGCCGCGACATCAGTATCATTGTCACCAATCATCAGGCTCTGAGCGGGGTCAATTTGCCATTCCTCAAGCAATTTCAGGATCATGCCGGGAGCCGGTTTGCGGCAATCGCAAGCCTTTAAGTATTTCGGTTCGGCTTCCTCAGGGTGATGTGGGCAGTACTCAAACCCGTCAATTTGTGCCGCTATTTCTGCTAAGTCAGCGTTCATCCGGTCGTGCAGCGCGTGCACGGCATCCACGTTGTAATAGCCACGGCCGATACCAGACTGGTTGGTAACAACGAAAACCAGATAATCCTGTTCGTTGACGAGTTTGATCGCTTCGCGAGCGCCCGGAATCCAGACAAAGTTAGCCCAGTTATGGACATAGCCCGTGTCGACGTTGAGGGTGCCGTCCCGGTCAAAAAATACTGCTTTCTTCAGCGTCGCCTCCGAAATCATTACTCGTTCGTCGAACAGCCCTATCGACGGTTCATACTCCGCGATACTCTATAGCACAGCCGCGGCGCCCGAGAAGGAAAAGCCCGTTTATGTTCCGACCCTTAATCGACACGATCATGACCAAGAGCGCTTTTCGTGCCTTCCGTCATCGCGATTTCGCGATTGTCGAGGCAGCCGGATGGTTGGCCGGTGCGGGCGTTTGGTTTTACCGGATTGGGCTAAGCCTTCTGGCCTGGCAGCTGACGAAATCAGGCTGGTGGCTCGGCGTTATCGCGATCGCTGAAGCGGGACCAGGTATTCTGATCTCACCCATAGCCGGTGCCCTGGTAGATCGTCACGACCGGTTGATGATGGCGAAGATCGTTCAGTTCGCGATGATGGCTGTAACTGGTATCCTCGCTGTGATGACCTTTGCAGGGCTCATCGATATTTGGATGCTGACCGGGTTTGCCGTGTTGCATGGCATCTGTACGGGGTTCTGGACGCCGGTAAGAATGTCGATTGCCCCTAATCTCGTGCCGCGTGAAGATTTGTCATCCACCATAGCGAGCCATTCAATATTGTTCAATTTGGGCCGTACGTTAGGCCCTGCTCTTGTTGTCTTGCCAATTATTGAATATTGGGAGGTTGGGGGGGTCTTCGCCGTTAATGCTGCGGCGAACTTGGTTTTTTGTGTTGCCTTGTTTGCCGTCACGTTGGTCAATCCGGACCGAAAAGCGGCGGCGGGCCGGTCCATGCGGAGTCACCTCGTTGAAGGGCTACGATACGCTGCAGCGCATCCAGTAATTAAATATCTCTTCCTGAATATGATATTTGCGTCTCTGTTGCTGCGTGCCTATATGGAGCTGCTCCCGGGTCTCTCAGAAACCGTGTTTGGATACGACCCTAAAGAAGGCGTTCCATTGTTGGTTGCCGCTGCAGGCGTTGGTGCCGTAATAGCTTCTTTATTGGTCGGTAGTCTGAGAAATCAGATGGCTATCCTAAATGCCTATTTGGCTTCCGTCTTTGGCTCGTTGGTTTTCCTGGCTCTCTTTGTCTCAACGTCCAATTTCTGGTTTGCCCTTATCTGTACGGTTTTTCTGAGCACGGCGCAGGTCGGTGTGAACATAGCCGGTCAAGTTACCGTCCAGGGCTCAGTACGCGGTGATCTACGAGGCCGCGTCATGTCGCTTTGGGGGTTGCTCAACCGATCGGGCCCTGCCGTCGGAGCATTGCTCATGGGTGGTCTGTCAGGGTATTGGGGCTTCACCTGGCCGATGTTGGCAGGTGTCGCAATCTCAGCGGTCGTTGCCTTGTTCGTTTTCTCACGGCGTGATGCGATGCGGTTAGCTGTGATGGAGCATGAAAAGAGCCAAGTACCTTGATCACGGTTAAGGCCTCTTAACCAGAACCTCTAAACAAGCTTTTACACTTTTAAATGCATTGTCTCCTTCCGGACGATGACACCGCAGAAGCGGGCGCGTCTGTATTTCTGTGATGGCTCTCAACCGGCCGGCCAGGGAGAAATAGGATGACAATCGCGGTATCGATGGCGGCGCCCTCTATTGGGTGGCTCCGTAACGCGCAGTTTGATTTGAACTTTATCGTTGGCACAACAATGCTCGCGATCGGCACAGGAGCGGTGGTGATCAATGAACCGCGCTTATTTGCTCCGATCCTATTACTAGATCTTTGGTTACTTGGTCAGCATCACGTTGTTTCGACCTTTACGCGATTGTGTTTCACTATTGAGGACCGTGCGCAATACCGGTTTCTGCTCTATGGCTTGCCGCCAATCGTTTTGGCATTCACCTTGGGTGCTGCGATGACCGCGGGAATTTGGATCGTTGGGACGGTCTATTTTTATTGGCAGTGGTTTCACTATATCCGCCAAAGTTGGGGCATCAATCAGGCCTACCTTCGATCCGCAGAGCCGACTGGTGAAAGTGAAGGGGCGGCCAAACTCGCATTTTATCTGCCGCCACTATGGGGAATCCTCCATAGGTCCTGGCAAGCTCCCGAGTTGTTTCTGGGGATGTCGTTTAAAACGCTGCCTGTATCGGGCATCTTGGTTGATTTGGTTGGACTATGTGCGATTGGAGCACTGTGTTGGTGGTGTGTATGCCGATATCGAACCTGGCGCCGTGGCGGAAACGTTTTTGCCCACACCCTCTATATCACTAGTCACCATACAATATTCTTTATTGGCTATCTGCTGGTCGACGACGTCACCTATGGCTGGCTGGTTCTGAATATTTGGCATAATGCGCAATACATTCTGTTCGTGTGGTTGATGAATAATCGGCGTTACAGCGACGGGGTTGATCGGTCTGCATTAGGATGGTCGACGTTGTGCCAGAGTTCTAATCTGTGGCGATATCTGTTGGTTTGCTTTGGTATAGCGACGGTGTTTTATGTTGGATTGCGGGGCGTTGACACTGCTGCGGTTTCTTTCGGCGTTGTTGGCCTGCCCGTGCTGTTGCTGCTCTATCAGACAATCAATTTCCATCATTATATTGTAGATGCAGTGATTTGGCGCCGTAGGGCCCATTCATGACATCCCTTCCAGTCCCGGTGTCGCAAACGAGCTATTTCCGTTTCGAACGGAGCGTCGGGGCGATCTCCGCCTTGGATGGATTGCGGGGCATTGCTGTTCTGTTGGTGCTCCTGCGCCATGCGACATTACCGTTTCAGGGACAGGGTGAGCCTATCCTGCCAATGTTTGGCTGGGATGCGGCGACAATCTTTATGAATGGTTGGATCGGTGTTGATTTATTTTTCGTCCTGAGTGGCTTTTTGATTGCCCATCACATCATGAACACGAAAGACCGCGATGCAGGCCAATTTGGGTGGCGGCCTTACTTGAGCAAGCGTGCCCTACGGATTGTCCCGGCCTATCTATTTGTCATGTTTATTGTGGTGGCAGGCTTGATCCCCGGTTACCGAATAGCCGAGGAACATCTTGGCTTTCGTGTGGGATATCACTTGATGTTTCTACAGGATTACCTCCCTGCCAACATTGTGGTGTCTTTTTGGTCGCTCGGTGTAGAGGAAAAGTTTTATCTGCTGGCCCCATTTTTAATTTTAATAATCGGTGCGCTAAAAACTCCAAATCAGCGCGCAATATTCCTGCTATCGCTCGTCGTTTTGGGTTTGGTATTACGAAGTTTGGTGGCCGCGAAACACCCGGAAATCAACAGTTATCAGCCGTTTTTTCCCGTCTTTCGAAGTCCATTTCATTTGACAATGGATGGTCTCGTGCTCGGCGTATTATGCGCAACGGTATACCGTGACCCTGCCGCCCTTACCTGGTTAAAAACGGGCTGGCGACCACACCTTGTTTTCGGGGCGGGCTGTCTTGTTATCGGTGGGTTACTGGCTGTTGAGAACCTTCTTGGAAGCATCACGCTTTTTGATAAAGTTTTTCAGCCGACATTGATCGCTGTTGGGTTTAGCGCTGTTTTGTTTGGTGTCCTGCACGGCGCGGGGGCAGGTCAGCCCTTAAAAAGTGATAGCCTGTTCTTCTTGTCACGTATCTCCTATCCACTTTATCTCATCCACGTGCCTCTAATCCCATTGGCATTGACGATGGGTGGTTCAGAGTTTTTTCCTTCGTTGCGATGTTTGCCGTTCTGTCGCTGATGGCGGCATTGGTCATTCATTACCTCGTGGAGAAGCCGTTCCTGATTCTCAAGGCACGGATGTAATTGTCTGCCTTGGTGCAACGCGCTCAAAGGTTTTGTATAGTGCGAGAAACCAGCCAGCCCTACCGGAGAACCCGCAAATGGAATATCTGCACACCATGGTCCGCGTTCGCGACATTGACGCGTCACTGAATTTTTACTGCAACTTACTTGGGTTGGTAGAAGTCAGCCGCAAAGATAGTGAGAAGGGTCGATTTACCCTCATCTTTTTGGCTGCGCCGGGCGATGCAGAAGCTGCCAAGGAAACCCGCCGCCCCACCGTGGAACTAACCCATAACTGGGATCCAGAAGATTATGATGGCGGGCGGAACTTTGGGCATCTTGCTTATCGTGTAGACGATATTTACGAGATTTGTCAGCGCATGATGGATGGCGGCGTCACTATTAGCCGACCGCCACGGGACGGACACATGGCCTTTATTCGGTCACCGGACGGTATATCGGTCGAATTGCTCCAACGTGGTGATGCGTTACCGTCGACAGAGCCCTGGGCGTCTATGCCAAATACCGGCGAATGGTAAATTGGGTTAATTCTTATGGTTGATCGCGCCGCAACGCCCGATACGACGCCTGAAGGAGCCTCCTCAAAGCGCGGTCGCCGCGGCTTATGGTGGTCAGGTGGCATTATTCTCGTAATAGCAGTTTTGTGCGCGGCTATATTTATTGGGCCGCGCTTTGCGGCGCGTTACATTGTTGCGGATGAACTCGACAAGTTGGGAATCGCCCATGAAGGGGTGGGAACCATCATTGTTGATATGTGGAATCAGGAGGTTTTGTTCGGCCCGGTAAGTGTTCGAAAGGCTGATGCCAAACCCGGCCAAATCAAGAAGTTTGGTCTTAAATTGCGATTGTGGAACCTGTTGTCGCGGCGGGCGGTCGTAGATTCCATTATTATCGAGGGCGTCGATATACGTGTCACAAGAAGCGCTAAGGGTAAAATTTCATTGAATGGAGTTCTTGCCCAGATCCCGGCGGATGATCCCAATGCTGAAACGAAAGCGGACCCCGAGGATGAGCGTTGGCATGCTGCACTGGAAAAGCTTGAACTTAGAGACAGCAAGTTAACCTTTATTCAAGCCGGTAAAGGCGAAGCGATTATTGATGTGGAGCGCTTGTCGCTGAATGGATTCCGGACCTGGGAGCCAAATAACCCAGGGAAATTCAATCTTGTTGGTCGTATAAACGATATCGGTATTCGGGCGCAGGGCGAAGCGCGGCCATTTGCCAATCGCATAACGGTGGCGATGAAAGCAGGAATAAGCAAAGCCGCAATTGAAAAAATTGAAAAGTTTACTGGCCAGCTTGGATTTACGAGACGCGCGGGTGAGATGAGCGGTAAATTTGGAATAAATGCGGCTCTATTCGATGATGGTCGGGTTGAAACATCTATTAAAGGTGGGATTGATGTCTCCGGTGTCGACATAGAAAGGATTGAAAAAGAATCTATCGCCGCGTCGTCGTTGCGGACGGAGTTTGATCTCAAGGTCGGTTTGTCATCTGACCAGAAACAGACAGTCGCCGGGAACATATCGGTGAACGTGTCGAAGTTAAGAGCAGCGGCTAAGGACAAGCCCCCTATTTCGGCTGGAAATCTATCGGTTTCCTTGGTCGGGTTGAAGGCAGCAACGGGGCCGGGCAATACGATCAAAATCGATGTCGTTCCGACAGTTAAGGTTCAAGATGTCGAGATTGTTGAACCACAGAAACTTAACGTTGATGCAGTGACCTTGGCTCTCTCTGCGCTGAATATTTCCGGTGCTCAGGATAGCATGTCCGTAAAAGCGGCAGGCACGGCCAATATAGCAGGCACTAAGGGCAAAATTACTGATCGGCACGCTATCGATGCAACGATTGGAAATTTGTCCGTCGATATCAAATCGCTTGATGCAACGCTTTCTGGCAAGGAACCGGCGTGGCAGACAAAAATGGCGATTGCTGTCGATAAAACGGCGCTGTCCGTTGACGGCGGAAAATTGATGATGACGAAAATCCAAAAGGTCGCAGTAAACAGTCTTTCCGCTGATCAGAAATTACATTTCCAAGTTGGAAACCTGTTCGTTTCGGGTTTGCAGGTCGATGCAACGGAGAAAATCTTGAACATCGGTGAGGATGCATCAAGTGCGGGTGTTTCCAAGGGGGTTAAATCAACGCCATCCCCACAGGCCACGTCACCGGCGCCAAAAATAAAGATCGAACAATTCAAACTCACTGATAAGGCTCGCATCGGGTTTAAGGATAGCTCTGTGTTGCCGGCGATTGAGACCAAGGTCGGTATTGAAACGCTCGAAATTAGCAGCATTGATAGTGGAGACCCGGCACGACGTAGTGATCTGCGTTTTAGTGCCAAGTTGAATGAATTTACTGGCATTGATGTGTCAGGTTGGGCCACGCCGTTTGGTGCAAAACCAGACTTTGATCTTAAAGCGAAGCTAGGTGGTCTCGAACTACCGCGTTTTTCTTCATACGCTGCGAAGTTGTTGGGGTTGAATCTCGAAAGTGGCCAACTCAATGTAACGGCATCGGGTAAATCCAAAGCGGCGGCACTTGATTCCAGTATTAAGATCAACATGAAGGACCTCAAATTCACGCCGCTCTCCGCCGAGGCCGAGAAAAAGCTTTCTGGCCAGGTGGGGATGCCCGTGCAGACTGCCGTAGGGCTGCTGCAGGATTCTAATAAAGCTATTAACCTGACGATCCCCGTTGGGGGAACCGTGGCGAAGCCGGCATTTGATCTCAGTGATGCCATCGGCCAGGCGATAGGCGGAGCCCTTAAGTCCCTGTTTCCGCCGACAGCATTCGCGGCAATGCTGAGCTCCGCCGGGAATTCCGGCGTTACCTTTAAGCCAATTCCTTTTGCCGCCGGAGCATCAAAACTCGGACCGGAAGCAGTGAAGTATGCAGCAAGTCTTGCGGAGCTTTTGGACAAACGACCGAAATTGGGCGTTCGTGTTTGCGGGCGCACGACCGCTGACGATCTTGCGCACTTTGCGTCACAGGAATTTAAGCAACGGGTAGCAGCGTCAAAGAATAAGAAGCCTGCGCTGGGTAAACCAGCGATCAAACCTCAACTATTTCCGCTGGAAGGAGCTGCGCTGCGCAAAGCGGCACTGCCGAGTCTTTCAAAACTTGCTGTGGCACGAACCAGGGCGATCCGGACATATCTTTTAAAGCAGGGAAAGTCTGTTCGGGGACGGGTATCAGAATGCCGTTCAGCTTTTGACCCAAAGGACAAAGGGGTTCCGCGGGTAAACGTGTCGCTGTAACCATTTCTTGCAGACCTGAAACACCTTATAACGGCCCGCATGGCGTCTCTTAAAATTTTCTCCGATCGGTTTAATGCGTTGCCGGTGGTCGTTCAGGCTGCCTGGTGGATGACATTGAGTGCGTTTGCTTATGCGGCATCGATCGGCATTGCACATCACCTCACACAGCATTTGCCGGTATTTGAGGTTGCGCTTGGTCGCAATGTGTTTGCGCTCGTCTTTATGATTCCCTGGTTAATGCGTGTGGGACTCAGTGCAATGCGCACCAGCCATTTTGGAATGCATGCTGTGCGCGGGCTGTTTTCGGCGGCCAATGTTTGGTTCTTGTTTGGCGCATTGGCAGTTGCGCCAGTCGCGGATGTATCGGCGATTACCTTTATGATGCCGATTGTCGCGGCCATTCTTGCCGTATTGTTTTTTCGGGAAAAAACCAACCTGTGGCAGTGGTTGGCTACACTGGCCGGATTCGGAGGGGCCCTCATCGTTATTCGACCGGGCATGGCTGATTTCAACCCCGGTCTATTGCTTGCCGTGGCGTCCGTTATTGCTGGTTCGGCGGTGGCGATGCTGATCAAAGGCCTTCTTAAGCACGACTCATCGGATACCGTTGCCGCCTGGCTGTTTGTTTCCCATACGGTGCTTGGCTTAATTCCAGCGATTATCGTTTGGGTTCAGCCGAGTTGGCAGGACGTACTTTGGATGGTTGCTCTGGGTTATCTAGGCACGGTTATCCAGCGAGCGTTTAACCGGTCCATGGCACTCGCAGACGCAACGGTGGTGTTGCCCTTTAACTTTACGCGATTGATTTGGGCAGCCCTGTTTGGCTACCTATTTTTTGCTGAAATTCCAGATATATGGACTTGGGTCGGCGGCACCATCATCTTTCTGGCGTCAGTCTGGCTTACGCGGATTTCCACCGCGCGAAAAAAAGCAGGATAGCTAGCGGCTAGTCACCGGCTAATTTTGTGGCATAATTCTCGAGTTCGTTTATCTCATGAGGTTTTGCCATGGTTGCAAACCGTACGCGTGAACCCGCTGAAAAACTGAGGCCGGTTATCGATCCCGCTGCGTGGGACGCCACTGAGATGGAAAACAGTGAAAGCTGGGTCTATCGCTTTGCGGCCAATGAGATTGATGAAATTCTGACCGCCGCGCGTGCAATTGCTACGGGCGGAAAGAATCTCATTCAGGTCGGTAAAGAAGATTTTGTTTAGCCCAAGACAGAAGAAACCTTTGCAGAAATCTATGATGAGTTGAAGAACGGTCGCGGTTTTGTGCAAATGCGCGGGCTGCCGGTGGGCGAGATTAGCCGTGAAGAAACCGCGGCAGTTCTTTGGGGTGTAGGTACATATTTTGGAAGAGCACTTTCCCAGAACCCGGAAGGCCATGTGTTGGGTCACGTGAAAGACCTCGGCAAGGATTACAAGGACCCGATGGTTCGTGGCTACCAGACCAATGCAGCGATGACGTTCCACGCTGATCCTTGCGACATCGTGGCGCTGCTGTGCGTGAAACCAGCGAAGTCAGGCGGTGAGAGCCGTGTTGCAAGCTCGGTGTCTCTCTATAATGAAATGCTTAAGCGTCGACCTGAACTGGTTGCAGATTTGTGTGAAGAATTTTACTGGACCAAACATGGCGAATATTCGCCGGGCGAAGACCCTTGGTACAAATTGCCTGTTTTTTCGTTTAGAGAGGGTCGTTTCAGTGCCAAAGGTGCCTCGACCCACGCCCGCAAGGCGCAGGAATTGCCGGGTGCAGAGCAGTGGAGCGCGCTCCGCAATGAAGCTGTAGACCTATTTCAGGAGTTAGTGCCGAGTTTAGCGGCGGACTTGCCATTCCAGCAAGGCGATCTGCAGATACTGAATAGCCATGTCACATTGCATTCGCGACGTCCCTATGAGGATTGGGATGACCCGGACCAAAAACGTCATCTATACCGATTGTGGATCGAAAACGAAGATTTGCGGCCGCTATCGGATGCTGTAAGACAAAATTTAAGAGGCGTTGTATTGGATGGTTATATCCCGCGCGCCCCGCTAGATGCCGAGGAGGCTGCTTAATGCCCTATGCGCCACGCGCCGACCGTGATCGCCAACCCGCTGTTGCAATGGAACCTGCTGTTGATCCTGCAGCATGGATGCCAGAGGAACTCGCCGCAAAAGATGACTGGATATACGAACTCTCGGGGAGCGAGTGCGATCAGATTGCCGCTGCTGTTGCAGGCATCGAGAAAGGCGGAGTGGATATCAAAGATATTCGCAAAAGTGACTTCAAACTGGGCGGCTTTGCTAATGATCTCGCCGGTATTCGGGATGAATTTTTAAATGGCCGCGGCTTTGTGCTGATCCGGGGCGTGCCGGTGATGAATATGACCCAAGAGCAATCCGCAATCGCCTTTTGGGGCATTGGCGCGCATCTCGGGCGGGCAGTTTCGCAAAATGGGCAAGGGCATTTATTAGGCCATGTCAAAGATGTCGGCGGTGACTATTCGGATAAGAACACGCGGGGCTATCTATCTAACGCACAGATGGGTTTCCATGCCGACCGCTGTGACTATGTCGCTTTGCTGTGTTTACGGACCTCAAAATCGGGTGGGGAAAGCCGGATCGCGAGCTCTGTGTCGCTTTATAACAAGATGCTGGCCGAGCGACCTGATCTCGTTGCGGAGCTCTGTAAGGATTTCTACTGGTCGCGGATCGGCGAGATTCCGCCGGGGCTAGGGCCGTATTATTTGATGCCGGTTTTCAGTTTTGATGACGGTCATATCTGTGTTCGCGGGGTTAGTACCCAGATTTATAAGTCGCAGGGCCTGGAAGGCGTGCCGGACTACACCGAAAAGCAGCATGAAGCGTTGGATTACTTTAAGGCGACGGTAGAAAGCCTGTCGTTCGATATGGAGTTTCGTGAGGGTGATATCCAAATTTTACATAACCATGTCATGCTGCATTCGCGCCGTGGCTTTGAAGACTGGCCGGAGCCCGAGAAGCGTCGTCACTTGTTGCGTCTCTGGCTTCGCGACGAGCAAGGGCGGCCGATCATGTCGGAATATCAAGGTATTATTAGTGGGGTGGAATTAGAGGGGGTTGAACTCAATACGCCGCTGGACGTCCCAATCCCCGCATAAGTGCCTCAAGCAGCAGGTTCGTTCCGTGCCCGCGATATCTCTGCAAAGATCGCTGCGGTCAAAGCTACGCACGAAAAACCAAACATGACATACAGGACCGGGATAAGCGTTCCGTCTGATAGAAACCCAACAGATTGTTCGGCGGCCCCTGCCAGGAAAAGCTGGCTAAAGACAACGGCGCCAGAAGCGCTTCCTGCGAGCGCTGGATTAACGCGCATGGCCCCGGTCTGGGCATAGGGCATGCACATGCCTTGAGCGATTCCCAGCATGGCCCCTGGGATCATTATGCCGCCGATAGAGAGCCCGGCTGTTGCATTCCAAAACCATTGGAACGCGACAATGAGGAGACATAAACTCGCACCGCCGATGGTCATCATTCCGATAGATAGGCGATTGCCTATTTGCCCTGAGATAAGATTGCCCAGCATGAATCCGGCGGGCATCCATAAAAACCAATGCCCAAAGTCTCTTGTTGATATTCCTAGCGTTTCTATTGCCAAAAAAGCGGAGGCTGCCGCGTTGGCGAAGAAAACGCCTGAGAGACATCCCGGCATTAGCGCATAGGCGGCAAAACGAGGTACTTTAAGCAGTTGAAAATAGTTTCTGAGGATATTGCGTACGATAACGGAAAAGGGTGGTTTTTCTCGAACGGGAGCGTGCGTTTCTGGCAGGCCGAAATAAACAATTCCAATGAGGACCAGCCCGATAACTGAAATCGGAATAAACAGGAACCGCCAGCCTTCCCAGCCAACGAGATAAGAGCCGATGACGGGTGCTAGAAGTGGCCCGAGGACATAAGCGGCGGTTAGGTTGGCAATAACCGCAGATATCTTTTCCATGCCATAAACATCCCGAGCAATGGCTCGGGCGAGAACGATGCCGCAACCAGCGCCAGCACCCTGTAACATACGGCCGCCGAGCAGCATTTCGATGTTTGGCGCAAACCAGCAAATCTCTGCGCCGATGGTATAGAGGGCGAGACCACTCAACAGAACTCTCTTGCGACCCCATTCATCGGAAATGCCGCCATAGACAATGCTGGTAAATGCCATGGTCATCATGGTGAGTGAGAGAGTTGCAAAGGCGAGCTCGTCGCCGATTTGGAACTCCTGCTTAACCAGAGGCATTGCTGGGATGAACATGTGGTTGGCCAGCGGCGAGATAAACGTTATCGCGACCAGGGTAATGAAGATGAAACGGTGTTGTGGAAGACGGGCACTCATTTCAGTGACTTAGCACTGTTTGGAGGAGCGGGACAGTGGGCTAGACTGCGGTAGCCTGAATGCTTTCGGGGCCAGTGCATGTCATGTATTGTCCGGTCTCAAACATATAATCGCCAGACCACCCGAATAGGAGTATCAAAATGGCCAATAGTTCTCTGCCTCTCGCCCGTTTTAAGGTTCTGGATTTGACGCGGGTGCGCTCCGGTCCAACTTGTGTGAAGGTATTGGCCGATTGGGGTGCTGACGTCATCAAGGTCGAAATGCCCCCAAAGCCAGGCCAGGACGATGGTTACACGGGCAGTCGGGACTCCGCAGATTTCCAGAATTTGCACCGCAACAAACGCTCCATGACGCTCAACCTCAAAGAGGAAGATGGAAAAGCGATCTTTTACAAGATGGTCGAGGATGCAGACGTCGTCGTCGAAAATTACAGGCCCGATGTTAAACACCGGCTGGGAATTGACTATGACTCGCTGAAAGCCATTAACCCCGGGATTATTCTCGGTAGCATTTCAGGCTTTGGTCAGGACGGACCCTATGCCGGACGTCCCGGTGTTGATCAGATTGCCCAGGGGATGGGCGGGTTTATGTCTGTTACAGGTTTGCCTGGACAGGGCCCCGTTCGCGCTGGGACTGCTATTTCCGATCTGACGTGCGGAATGAATTGCGCGACAGCGATCCTCATCGCTTTGTTGCAGCGTGAAGAAACTGGTGAGGGGCAATGGGTTCACACGTCGCTTCTGGAATCACAAATCGCGCTGATGGATTTCCAGATGGCTCGTTATTTGATTGAGGATGATGTGCCAGAGCAGGCTGGGAATAACCATCCAAAATCGACGCCGACCGGTGTATTCGAGACTAAGGATGGTCACATCAATATCGCTGCGGGTGGGCAGCAGATGTGGAGTCGCTTGTGCGACGGTTTAGAGGCCAAAGTAATGTTCGACAATCCTGATTATACAACAGCCGCAGATCGGCTGGCACATCGTGATCAGTTAAACGTGGATATTGCGGTCTATACGGTAACAAAAACCAGCGCTGAATTAGTCGATCTACTAAACGAAAAAGGTGTGCCGTGTGGCCCAATTTACAAGGTGGACGAAACCTTTGCCGACCCGCAGGTCAAACATCTTGGTATCGCCCGCAGTTTCGAGCATCCTAAGCGCGGCAATATGAAAGTTGTCGGGCAGCCATTTCAGATGAGCGGATCCGATCCCGCTATTCGTAGTGCGACGCCGGAATGCGGCGAAGACACGGATGATGTTCTCGGTGATACGGGGTACGACGCTGCGACCATCGCTAGTTTCCGCGAACGCGGCGTAATCTAAGTAAATTTATTTGGCGACTGGTAAGGGCAGGACATAGGCGCGGTTTTCCGCGGCGACAACGATGCTATTTTGTGGAACTTCGGTCCAGTTATCGCGGATATCGTCTAGGGGCTCCGAGAGGATCAGAATCGCTTTCTCATCGGGCTCTTCAGCTCCGTTGGTAATTTCTGATAAGGGAACCTCACTCCCATAATAGAGTGTAGCTGGCTGATTATTGCTGGCGTAGCGAATGGCATAGATCGTTTCACCATCACACAATGCCGCGGTGAGCAGGAACGGCTCCGTTACGTTGTTTGCTATTCGGGCATCTTCGACGGTTTTGATCGTCTGAGCAAAGGCAGTCGGGACATCGTCCTCCAATTTATTGCCCAACAACAGATGAAAGAACAGCTCGCTATCGGTCGCCCCCTTAATGTTTGTAAATAAATCCGGACGTACTGCGATCAAGAGATCTCGGCGGATTTTTTCAAATTCACCAATCTGCCCGTTATGCATAAAGAGATAGTTGCCGTACCGGAACGGGTGACAGTTTGAGCGCGATGTTGGCGTCCCGGTTGAAGCTCTAACGTGAGCGAGGAAAGTCCTGGCTTGAATTTGTTCTGCGAGACTACGGAGATTTTCGTCGTTCCAGGCGGGGTGGATATCGCGAAACAGGCCGGGCCTATCATGATGCCGATACCAACCCACTCCGAACCCGTCACCACTCGTCACCGAACGACTCTCGCGAGCTTGTAGTGATTGCCGGATCAACGAATTTTCAGGCTTCAACAGGACCCTGTCGAGAAAGATAGACGGTCCGCTATAGGCAAGCCATCTGCACATGAGGGCGGTCGCTAGCTCTGCAGAACACTGTTGTGAAACAGCTCTTCGGGATCGAGTCGTCGATCAATCAGTTCCTGAGCAAAGGAGTATCCAATAAAGCGTTCTATGTTTGCGTGATTGGCCGCAAGCCCGGCTGGCCAAGCATCGGCACCTATTAATTTGGCTTGTTCTTCACGTGCCATTCTCGCCCACGATAGCTGCGACCAGCCTGGGTCATCCATATATGTTTCTGCAATGGACTTGGCCTGTCCATAGAGATCGAGCAATTGCTGCGGCAAATCGGTGTGTGCTGCAATCACCTCATCTTTGAGGGCGATCACATGCATAATTGGGAAAAATCTGTTGCGACCAAAAAACTCAGCACAGGCCGCTTTTGGGTCGGGGAAAAGCCGGCGAGCCGCACCTGTTTCCAAAGTGGATGGCGCGCGTGAGAAAAACAGCGCATCTATATCGCCGTCAGCCAACATGACACCCAAGTCAGCATCGGCCGCAACATACTCGATATTCCAGCCAGGTTTGGGCTCAAAAGCGACGGTTTCGTTCGCACGCGTTACCCATGTTACCGATTTTAGATCGACGCCGTATTCATGGGCGAGATCACCTTTGGCAAGGACAGCAAGAGTTGTCTGAAAACTTTGTAATCCGATGCGTTTGCCGGCCAGTGCCCCCGGTTCGGTAATGCTTGATTCAGTTGCGACATACATTTGCGTTTGGCTGAACAAACGTCTCGGAAATGCCGGAATGGCTGTAAACGGTAAACCGCGTGCCTTCGCCATAATAAATGACGAAAACGAAACTTCTGCGGCGTCAAATTCGCCGTCTTGCAGCATACGTTTATGACGGTGCGCGCCATCGCGCTGGGCGCTGGTTTCGCCTGCCTGGAAAACGGTCAGATTGAACGAGCTTGGGATGTCGAGTGTACCGTCGAAAAAGGGAAAGTGACGGTCGTAACGGTCAATCGCGAAAGAAATGTCTGTTTTCATGTGATGGAGTTTTGCATAGGCCCTGCGTTGCCGTCCAGCGTACCGCGACATCGTTCTAGGAAAGAGGAAACTGGCAGGAAAGCTGACCATTGCCAGCGGCTCACGATTTGGATAGAACCGCGCAACCCCAATACGCAATCGGAGCCCGTTAATGGCATCTAATAATTACATCTATGTGATGCAGGACCTGTCCAAGGTTTATCCTGGCGGCCGAGAAATTGTAAAGAACGTGACGTTGGCATTTTTGCCTGGAGCAAAGATCGGGGTGCTTGGGGTGAATGGCGCCGGTAAATCGACAGTTCTGAAAATCATGGCAGGGCTTGATACCGAATATACTGGTGAAGCTTGGGCAGCAGAAGGAACGTCGGTAGGTTATTTGTCACAGGAGCCGGACCTAGATCCTGACAAGGATGTCTTTGGAAATGTTCTTGAAGGCATGCAGGAAACCCACGCGCTGTTGCAGCGCTTTGAGGAGGTTAGTAACAAGTTTGCCGAGCCTTTTGAAGATGATGAGATGAACGCCCTTATCGAGGAACAGGCGGATCTTCAGGAAAAAATTGAAGCGGTAGATGGTTGGGAACTTGAACGAACCGTTGAAATCGCCATGGATGCATTGCGGTGTCCAGCGGGCGACGCGGATGTGACGAAACTATCGGGTGGTGAACGCCGCCGCGTTGCGCTCTGTCGTTTGTTGCTTCAAAAACCCGATATGTTGCTGCTCGATGAGCCGACCAACCATCTCGATGCGGAATCCGTGGCTTGGCTAGAACGCTTCCTGGATGATTATCCGGGAACGGTTGTTGCGGTTACGCATGATCGTTATTTCCTGGACAACGTTGCAGGCTGGATTTTAGAGCTGGATCGAGGTCGAGCCCTCCCATTTGAAGGAAATTACTCATCTTGGTTAGAGCAGAAAGCGGCGCGTTTGGCGCAGGAGGAGCGCGAAGAAGGTGCGCGCCAGAAGACGCTCGCCAAGGAGCTGGAGTGGGTGCGGTCCAGCTCACGAGCACGACAGGCCAAGAGTAAAGCACGGCTTGCATCTTATGAAGAGTTGCTTGCTCAGTCTGCTGATGCGGCCTCTAGCGGTGCACAGATTGTCATCCCGGCGGGGGAACGGCTCGGTAACCTGGTTATCGAAGCGAATGACGTAGCGAAGGGTTATGATGACCGGCTGTTGGTCGAAGCCTTGAATTTCAAGCTCCCGCCCGGTGGTATCGTCGGCGTCATTGGGGCAAATGGCGCCGGTAAGACGACGCTGTTTCGGATGATCACCGGAACTGAAACACCTGATAGTGGAGAACTGCGCGTCGGGGACAGTGTTAAACTCGGCTATGTCGACCAGTCGCGGGATTCGCTCAACGATGACAGCACCGTTTGGGAAGAAATTTCTGAGGGGGAGGCTGAGGTCGAGCTTGGTAAACGCAAGGTTCAGAGCCGTGCCTATGTTGGGTCGTTCAATTTCCGCGGCCCGGATCAGCAGAAAAAGGTTGGGCAGTTATCAGGTGGTGAAAGAAATCGAGTTCATCTCGCGAAAATGCTGAAGTCGGGAGCGAACGTTATATTGCTTGATGAGCCGACCAATGACCTTGATGTCGATACGTTGCGCGCGCTGGAGGAGGCGTTGCTTGGCTTCGCCGGTTGTTCCGTAGTTATCAGTCATGATCGATGGTTTCTCGATCGTATCGCGACCCACATCATGGCGTTTGAAGGTGATAGCCACGTAGAGTGGTTCGAAGGGAACTACGAAGATTATGAGGCAGACCGGAAGCGGCGTCTCGGCGATGCTGCCGCACAACCGCATCGCATTAAATACAGACCTCTAACCAGAAACTAAACGTCCGGTAGAGTTTTAAGACTCTATTTCCCCGTTTTCTTGCGGAGTGCGGCTAGTAACCCGTCAATCTTGCCACCATTCTGACTGATGATTGCCGAAAACTCATCGCGTTGGGTAATGGCCATGCTTACGCCCTCTACCAAGACGTCGACGATTTTAAATTTCTCGCCGTTTCGGACCCGCCAATGGACGGGAATTTTACGGCCGTCAGTGAGAACGACCTCTGACTGAACCAGATTGTCACGCTCGTTAATATTGCGGATCTTACCAACAACAAAGTTCTCGCCGTTATAGTCAGCAAATCGGGCAGCATAGGCTTTGACAATAAAATCTTCAAAAAGCCTGGTATACTCCTTTTGCTGCGCTTCGCTTGCCCGGCGCCAAAAGCGTCCGAGAGTGAAACGTGCGAGCAATTTCAGTTGAAACTTGGCCTGCAGAATCTTGCGAAAGCGATTTTCTCGTTCGTCTTGCGAAATCGATTTATCCGTCAGGGAGTCGATCGCGCTCTTGCCAACGGTGCGAATGAAATCATCCGGGCTATTCGCAGCGATAGAAAACTGTGAATAGGTCAGGCAGGCGGCCAGGAGGGTAACAAAAATATAATATCGGTGGTGGATCAGCTTGGGTCGCATCGGGATCATCTCACGCTAAAAATTTAAATCCAGGATATCGAACTTGATCTACCGCAGATGGTATCGCGGTACCCCCTATCCCTGTCAACGGTCTGATCACCCATAGAGCATGCAGATCGTATAAATTTCGTCAACATTGGCCGCTCTGTTGTATGATTGTACATTGACATATAACTATATCCTTATATATTAATATTTCTTTAGTCAATGTCTGTTAGACGTACAATCCAGCAATTTTGGCGGGTGGATCACACCAATGGATAGATTTCTCGCATGTTTAAGAGGAGCGGCGGAGCCAACAAGGTTACGTTTGCTTGCTCTATGTGCCGCCAGCGATATGAATGTAAGCGACCTCACCGGTATTTTGGGCCAAAGCCAGCCGCGAGTGTCACGTCATCTAAAATTGTTGTGCGATGCTGGCCTTCTTGATCGGTATCGCGAGGGCAGTTGGGTATTTTATCGATTGTCAGACGATTCCCGAGAAGAGGGGCGGATCGCCCGACAATTGATCAATCTATTGCCGACGGATGATCAGCAAACAGAGCAAGATCGCGAAAGGCTTGATGAAATTAAAGCCCAGAGGGCATCATCAGCTGCCGAGTATTTCCGCGCTAACGCTGAAGAGTGGGATAGCGTGCGCTCCCTGCATGTTCAGGAAAGTGATGTTGAAAAGGCTCTTTTGGAGTGTTTTCCAGAGCATTTGGCCGATCTCCTTGATATTGGAACGGGAACCGGACGTATGCTGCAACTCTTTGCTGACCGGGTTGATCGCGGTGTAGGCATCGATACCTCACGCGATATGCTAGCGGTCGCGCGGGCTAACCTCGAGACAATGGGCATTCGTCATTGTCACGTCAGGCTCGGTGATATGTACCGTCTCTCACTAGAAGATGAAGCTGTTGATGGGGTGATTGTTCACCAGGTTCTGCATTATTCAGAGAATCCGGCACGGGTAATTTCGGAAGCAGCAAGAGTTTTGCGCCCCGATGGTGTTTTGGTGGTTGCGGATTTTTCTCCGCACAACCTCGAAACTTTGCGGGAAGACCATGCACATTTGCGATTAGGCTTTGAAGATAGTGAGATTCTAAGCTGGTTCACGCAAGCTGGCTTGATTGCGGAGCCCACAAATCACTTAAAGGGAGATCCCCTAACGGTGACCCTATGGTCAGCCAAACGGTCTCCGATATACCAGTATACCGAAGTTCATGAGACCAGAGAGCAGGCAAACTAACCATGTCTAGTGTACCGAAAACCATTTCGGCTGAATTACCATTTCCGGCAGGCGCGCCCCGTGATCTGAAGGTTTCCTTTGAGTTTTTTCCGCCAAATACGGAAAAAATGGCGGAAACCCTTTGGTCATCAATACAACGGCTGGAGCCGTTACAGCCGCGGTTCGTATCGGTTACCTATGGGGCCGGAGGTTCGACACGGGAGAGAACCCATGCCACCGTTGTCCGTATCCTTAAAGAAACGAGCCTCATACCCGCGGCGCATCTGACGTGTGTAAATGCGACGAAGGATGAAGTTGATGCCGTCGCTCGTGAATACTGGGAAGCGGGCGTTCGCAATATCGTGGCGCTACGAGGTGATCCACCTGACGCCGAAGCCGGCTATCAACCACATCCTGACGGCTACGCCTATGCCGTTGATCTTGTCGCAGGACTCAAGAAGATTGCGGATTTTGATATTAGCGTGGCGGCATACCCAGAAGGTCATCCGCAGGCAGAAAGCATCGACTCAGATATCGAAAATTTAAAGCGGAAGCTTGATGCAGGTGCCGATCGCGCTATTACCCAGTATTTCTTCGGCGCAGAACCCTTTTTGCGGTTTATGGACCGCGTGCGCGGTGCAGGGATAGACGCGCCGGTTGTTCCGGGAATTCTCCCAGTTCAGAACTTTGCTCAAGTAGTGAGGTTCAGCAAAATGTCTGGAACAAACGTGCCCGACTGGATGGGTGAACTGTTTGATGGTCTTGACGACGATCCGGAATCCCGGCGGCTCGTCGCGGCGACTGTTGCGGCGGAGCAATGTCGTCAGCTGCACGCTCAAGGTGTTACGGAATTTCATTTTTATACCCTCAATAGGGCGGACCTAACCTTTGCCATCGCCCATATTCTTGGTTTGCGGCCCCAGAATTTATCGCCTGAAGCGAAGGATGCTTCGGCATGAATAGTTCAAGTACCACGATGTTAAAAGAAACGGCCAATACCGCCGAAGCAATCCCCGGTGCGCTGGATCCCACGGTCCGTGCGGAGCGGATTCGTCAGTTCAAGGACCAGCTTGATAACCGTATTGTCATCATTGACGGTGCGATGGGGACGATGATCCAGGATCACGAGCTCGATGAAGTGGCCTTTCGCGGTGATCGGTTCGCGGATCATCGATGCCCCGTAAAGGGCAATAACGATCTGCTAATCCTGACTCAGCCCGATCTCATCAGAGATCTCCATACGGCATATCTCAATGCCGGTGTAGACGTGCTTGAGACCAATACTTTTTCATCGACCCGGGTCGCACAGGCCGATTACATGATGGAAGACGCGGTTTTCGATTTGAACCGTGATGGCGCTCGTCTCGCCCGTGAAGCAGCAGATGCGGTGACAGCTTGCGATGAAACTCGACCTCGATTTGTTGCAGGGGTCCTCGGTCCGACCAACCGAACTGCCTCCATTTCCCCCGATGTAAATGACCCAGGCTTTCGTAATGTTAAATTCGATGAATTAGTTGAGACATATTCGGAAGCCGTGCTTGGCCTGCTCGAAGGCGGTGCCGATGTGATTCTGGTCGAAACAGTTTTCGATACACTGAATTGCAAAGCAGCGTTATTTGCTATCGATAGTGTCGTGGAAGATTTGGCTTTCGAAGTGCCTGTGATGATTTCCGGCACCATCACTGATCAGAGCGGTAGGACCCTAACAGGGCAAACTACTGAAGGCTTTTGGAACTCGATCCGCCATGCGAAACCAATTTCGATTGGCTTGAATTGTGCGTTGGGTCCGAAGGATTTGCGACCCTATGTCGAAGAGCTTTCGCGCATTGCGGATACCTTTGTCTCGTGTCATCCCAATGCTGGCTTGCCTAATGCATTTGGTGGGTATGATGAAACGCCGGAGATGATGGCGGAAACCCTTGGCGAATTTGCGCAGTCAGGTTTCCTGAATATGGTTGGAGGTTGCTGTGGGACGACGCCGGATCATATCAAAGCAATCGCGGATGTCGTAGAGGGCTTGCCGCCCCGCAAGGTTCCTGAAATTGACCGACAACTACGCCTTTCGGGGTTGGAACCCCAGAATATCGGCCCTGAATCGCTGTTCGTAAATGTTGGCGAACGTACAAACGTCACCGGATCGGCCCGCTTCGCAAAGTTGATTAAGGAAAACGATTACCAAACAGCGACTGAAGTTGCCCTGCAACAGGTCGAGAATGGCGCTCAGATCGTTGACGTCAATATGGACGAAGGATTGTTGGATTCCGAAGCGGCAATGGTGACGTTTTTGAATCTAATTGCCGCTGAGCCCGACATCAGTCGTGTGCCCGTGATGATTGATTCATCCAAATGGTCGGTCATTGAAGCCGGTCTTAAATGTGTGCAAGGCAAGCCAATCGTCAATTCGATCAGCATGAAAGAAGGAGAGGCGTCGTTCGTTGAGCAGGCGAAGTTGGTGCGGCGGTATGGTGCGGCCGTTATTGTGATGGCTTTTGACGAAGAAGGTCAGGCCGACACCGAAGAACGAAAATTAGAAATTTGTGCGCGCGCCTACGATGTTTTGGTAAATCAGGTTGGATTTCCGCCAGAAGATATAATTTTTGATCCGAATATATTTGCTGTCGCGACAGGTATCGAGGAACATAACAACTATGCTGTCGATTTTATTGAAGCGACCAGAAATATCCGTGCACAGCTTCCCCACGTGCAGGTCTCAGGTGGGCTCAGCAATATATCGTTCTCGTTCCGCGGTAACGAGCCTGTTCGCCGCGCGATGCACTCGGTGTTTCTGTATTATGCGGTAGAAGCTGGCATGACGATGGGTATCGTCAACGCCGGACAGTTGGCGGTCTACGCTGATATTCCAGATGATCTTCGCGAACGCGTGGAAGACGTCATTCTAAATCGTCGTGATGATGCGACCGAACGGTTACTGGAGGTTGCAGATCAGTTTGTTGGTGGTGGTGCAAAAAAAGAGGAGGATCTCTCCTGGCGCGAAGCTCCTGTCGCTGAACGATTGAGCCATTCTTTAGTTGCCGGAATCAACGCTTACATTATTGACGATACCGAGGAAGCTCGTTTGGCGTTTGATCGTCCTATTGAGGTAATTGAAGGGCCATTGATGGACGGTATGAACGTCGTGGGAGATCTGTTTGGCGCGGGCAAGATGTTTTTGCCACAGGTTGTTAAAAGCGCCCGTGTTATGAAACAGGCGGTTGGTCATCTGATACCCTATATCGAAGAAGAAAAAGAAAAATCGGGAATGGCACATCAGGCCAAAGGCAAGGTCGTCATGGCTACCGTAAAGGGTGATGTGCATGACATCGGCAAGAACATTGTTGGTGTCGTGATGCAGTGCAACAATTACGAGGTGATAGACCTCGGTGTCATGGTGCCCGCTCAGAAAATTCTTGATACCGCGATTGAGGAGAAAGCAGACGTCATCGGTCTTTCTGGGCTCATCACGCCCTCACTCGATGAGATGGTGCATGTTGCATCTGAAATGGAACGCCAAGGCCTTGATTTACCGTTACTAATCGGCGGTGCGACAACGTCCAAAGTCCACACAGCGGTAAAAATTGAACCTGCCTATCAGGCGCCAGTGGTTCACGTGTTGGATGCATCGCGCAGTGTCGGTGTTGTTTCAGCACTAACATCCGAGGAGGGCCGCGATCCATTTGTTCAAGAAGTGCATAAAGATTATGAGACGGTACGGGCCCGCTACGAAGGTGCCGATGATGGCGCACGGGGTGTTTCGATCGAGGAAGCCAGGGCTAATAAGTTTGTAATCGACTGGACGGAAGTTTTGCCGCCACGACCTCGCCTTATCGGAACCTGGGACTTTGAAGATTATCCTTTGGATGAGTTGGTGCCTCGAATTGACTGGACTCCCTTCTTCCACGCCTGGGAACTTCACGGCGCATATCCACGTATTCTGGAAGATGACGTTGTTGGCGAGGCGGCGCGCAGTCTGTTCGCCGATGGACGTCAGATGCTGGATAAAATCGTCTCGGAAGGCCTACTTACGGCTCGCGGTATGATCGGTTTCTGGCCGGCCAATGCGGATGGCGATGACATCGTGCTTTATGATGACGTGAAACGCGCTGAGATATTGGCGACAGTCCACACATTGCGGCAGCAGGGTAAGAAGTCTGCCGGCCGGCCGCATTACGCGCTCGCTGATTTCGTTGCGCCGAAGGAAACCGGTATAGCTGACTGGTTTGGCGGATTCTCAGTTGCCATCTTTGGGGCCGACTCTCTTGCGGAACAGTACGAAGCCGACAATGACGATTACAGTGCAATCATGGTCAAGGCGTTAGCAGATCGTTTGGCGGAAGCGTTTGCAGAACGTCTCCATGAGCGGGTCCGCAAAGAATATTGGGGCTATGCCCGGGACGAGACTATTGAAAATGAAGACATGATCCAGGAGCGCTATCAGGGCATTCGCCCCGCGCCAGGTTATCCAGCCTGTCCTGATCATACCGAAAAAGGGACGTTATTCAGCCTGCTCGATGCGGATCGGTTGGGGATTACTTTAACGGAATCTTTTGCGATGCATCCTGGTGCGGCGGTTTCGGGGTGGTATTTCTGGAATCCAGAATCACATTATTTTGGTGTCGGCAAGATCAACCAGGATCAAGTTGCAGACTACGCAAAACGCAAGAACACTGATCTTACCGAGATGGAGCGCTGGTTATCGCCTAATTTGGGCTATAATCGCTAAGGTTCCCGCCGCAAGACTGCCTGCATATTATTTGGCGTCGGGAATTTCCTTTTCTGTTGGCGGAGATACCTGGTCAGGCACTTTGAATATTGGAACGCCATAGTTATTCGTTGGCAAGGTTCGGTCTACCGGCCGAGCGAGATAGTCGCGGCTATCACATTCCAACCCACCAATTTGCGCGATGTTATCCCGCACAGTTATTTTGCCGCCGCCGACTCCCGATACCCGTTTTTGCAGACTGGTGGAACAGTAAAATTCCCGAGGTTTCTTTGACTTACTTCGAATGTCGAAAATAAGTTTTCCGTTGCGGGACGCGCTAGGATTGCAGCTTCGGTCGAACCATTCGCAACATGCCTCTTCATTGGGCTTGATCATTCGGTGAAAATTTCCCAACGGATTGTGTGTCTTGAGCTTTACATGAAGGGTTCTTTTCCATTCATTGACGATGCAATAGGCGCTTGCTGGCGAGGTGGCCGCTTGAAAGCCTAACAACAGTACAAGCGGAGCGATGACTTTGGCCGTATTTCTCATTTCATCACCAAGCCGCCATCTACGTATAGTGTTTGACCGGTCATAAATCGGCTCCAATCTGAGGCAAGAAACATGACGGGGCCAGTGACATCTTCGGGTGAGGCGATCCGGCGCATCGGTGTTTGCGCAATAATCATTTCTTTGATGCGCTCCTTTGTCTGGCGACTTGCGTCGGTAGGATAAACTAATCCCGGCGCAACACAATTTACGCGAATACCAAGCGGACCAAGCTCTGCCGCAAGATTACGGCTGAAGCCAATGAGTGCTGATTTCGCGGTTGTGTAATCGTGATAGGGAATTGTTGGCCGCGCAACCAGGTCGCTCGCGATGTTAATGATGCTGCCCTGCGTCCGTTTCTTGAGGGCGGGCAGTACCGTCTGACACATCGTGTAGGTTGAGAACAGTGCGCCATCGAGCTGGCCTTGATAGTCCTGCCAGTCGAGATCTGCGAACTGTTTACGGTTGTCGGGGTCGAAAGTGTAAGGCTTGAAAGCATTATTGACGACGACATCTATTTTGGCGAAATCCATTAGCGTTTGATCGACCAGAGCCTGGATTTGTTCACCAGATGTTACATCTGCCTGAATAGCTATTGCGTCGCCGCCTGCCTCTTTACAGGCCGTAACTATGCCATTTGCCGCTGAAGCATTCTGGACATAATTGACGATGACAGTTGCTCCCTCGCTAGCAAATGCTTTGGCAATAGCGGCCCCAATGCCACGGCTAGATCCAGTAACGACGATTATTTTTCCGTCAAAATTCATTGGGTCCAATCCAAATTCTAACGCTCATCGTAAAGAGACTTTATGGCGTTGAAGTGTCGATATAATGACGTGCCTATAATTATTTTTAGTCAACATAGTTCGAATAAGCCTCGGCAGCAGTCTCCGCAGATCGCTCGACCTCTGTCATCGTTACAAGGTCGAGTAGATTGAAGCGACCATCATGGTGCCAACCGGCTTCTGGAGAGGTCATATGTTCAAGCGCGCTAATCCGCGTGACGCCGACGGCTCCAAGCAAACCAGCCAGCCGATGGAGCTCTTCTGGTGGGCCTGCGATCCCAACTGTTTGTAGGAAGGCTTTATACGGCGCGATGCGGGCGGGTACGTCATCGAGTTGATTGACAGCAATAATTTTGGCGGTCCGGTTTAATCCGGATGGCACTAAATCCTCTTCGGCTTCTGAATAGGCGACAATCCAGGCCCCACTGGCACCGCTCATAATGGCGGCGTTTCCCTCTGAAAAGGATTTCATCTCCTCAGATTGTCGCCAGGCTGCGACGTCGCCGGCCTCTTCAATTGTCAGGGCACGACGTGGAAATTTCTCCTCAAAACAATCGAGCTCATTTGCAATAAATTGTGCAAATTCCTGAGGCGTGACCGCGCCGCCTTGCTCGATAAAGAAAACATGCGGTGAGTAACAGCCCTGCTGATCGTATCGGACAATGTCATAGGCGGCTTGGTGTGCGACTTCCCAGGCCTTGCCCGTATCGAGCGCGGCTCTTGATATCATGCCGAAGCTGACCTTGTGACTGTATGTCAGGCAGCGCGTGGTTATTGGCGTACGGTCGCGAATTTGTTGTAGCGTATCATTGTTGCCATACGCTACGACGAGATCAGCCTGGTTGAGCAGAGCCTGTTCCTGGTCAACGTCGCCGCCTTTCCACCACACAACAGCGAGGCATTTGCCTAGCTCCGGGTCTATCTCTGCGATCAGCCGTGCAAACCAGCTTGCCATGAGGGGCTCAGCGCTTGCGACCTTGCCAATATTCCCTGCTTTGACCAGCAAGCCCGAAATCAGGCTCCACAATGGAAGGCCGGGAACATTTCCGGCCCATATATGTGCGATCAGATCGGGTCCGTACGCCTTGCCATAGCCACCTTTGGGCAATGGCTGGAATTCATCGAGAATTTTTGGATTCATAAAATCTTCGGCGATGAACCGACGTAGCTCGGGCTGGCGGAAGTTTTTGAGATAGCCGGTAAGCCCCAGCCGGATCATCTCGGCGTCATATCCAGTGATCAGCGGCAGATACTCTTCCGATTGCTGTCGATAAGTATCTTTGCGATCCAACAGTCTCGCGACGGCTGCATCAATTGTCGCAGTAATGTCGGAAACCGTTAAAGATTTTAAATATTGCTGGCTTGCCTCCTTGATACGCGCAGATAGGTCTTTCATCTGCTCCTCACTGAGCAGCGGAACCGATACGTCTATCGCCTGTCCGCCCCGGTCATATGTCAGGGTTTGCCAGTCGACGTTATCGGCTTTGATCCCGGGGAGATATCCTGCTTTCAGTTCCATCTTTCTATCCCTGTGCCGCTTTCAGGAATTCGTCAACAGCCATCGAACAGCCTTTGGCTTCGGCTCCTTCTGCGCGCCCGAGCAACAGAAACCCATTATCAACCTCGATCCCCGCATCTTCGGTCAGGATCGATGAGACACAATTGAAATGGGCGAGATCACAATGAGCCAGAACGCCTTTGTCTCCTTTGGGGAGTTCTTCGCCGGTCAGTGGATTAACGATCTGGCTTCGAATCCAGTGAGGGCCGGATTTAACTGACGGGCAGGTGGGATTTCCCCAGTCATAAAACTCCGTGCTGAGTTCGGTCATACCATACATGTTGATACATTGCTTCCGTGGAACGCCTAAGCGGGATTCAAGCAGATCATAAAACGCGTTGAGCTCTAATTCGCGGGACTGACCTTTAAAACCGCCGGTATCGAGTATTCTACTGCCTTCTGGTAGAGACACGATTTTACCGAGCCGTTCCATCTCATCCATAACGTGGACAAAGCTGAAACTTGCTCCAAGTAGAGCATAGGGTTCGCCGGTCTTTTCGGCACGGTCTAACTCAGCGAACAGCAAATCACTATCTAAACCGTTCTCGCTAAGCAAGTAACAGCTCCCTTCTGTTCCAAATTCGCTGAGCGCTAAAGCGAGATAATGCGCCAAGGATGAGTTTGGCATTGTCTCTTCGGTCGGAAACAATATGCCCATACGCAACTTGTTATGTTCCTGCATAAAGCGTTGTCGGAACGCTGTGACCATCGAAGTGTCATAGACCGACAGGGTCGGATGATGACATTTGCCGCGGACGCCATCCTTGGTCGTGCCGCTGGTCATAAAGGTGCGTTCAGCATTTTTAGGGTCGCAACAGCTGAGCGTTAGGTCTTTATAGCCATTGATAGGAACGGCAGGAATATCTCGCCAGTTTTGAGCCGTGCGCGGCGTTCTTTCGCGTTGACGGCAAAAACGCTGATATGGGGCGTTGTTTTCAAACTGATAGGCAAATATCTGCAAAGCGAGCGCATTAAACTCATCGTCGCTGGCACCATCTGTCGCGATGAAATCGAGTAGGGCCTCAACAATTTGCGCCTCGGTCACGGAATATCATCCTCAAAAACAAACGACGGACTGACTCCGGCTACCAATATGCAGGGGTGGGGGGTGTAAACAATACGACTTCCCTTTCCCTACGCCGGCATAACCCGGATCAGGTTCGAAGGGTCTCCGCGTTGTACTAGTTTTAAATACAGTACTGGCGGGATCTCAGCCTCCTAGCGAGGCTCCCCTGGGAACAAGTGCAATTATTATGACCGACGGCTGTTTAACGTCAAGCCAACCGTCGCCGCCGTGCTACTGCAGCCTGGCGTCGAAATATGCGAACAATTTCGCCCATGAATCCTCTGTCGCTTCCGGGCGGTAACGGTCTTCCGATACGAAATCCTGAAAACCGTGGCCAGCCCCGTCATAGCTATGGAATTCGTGATCGATTCCCGCCGCTGTCAACGCTGCATCAAGATCAGCAACATCTTCCTGAGAGGGGTTTTGATCTTCCTTGCCAAAGACACCGATGACGGCGCAGCCCATATTGCCAACAAGATCGATAGGAGCCGGGTTGCCATCGCCCATGCCTATTTTTATGCGCCCACCATAAAGAGTGCCGAGGACCTTGTAGTTCGGGTTGTGGCAAGCGCCGAGCCAGGACATCCGACCACCCCAGCAATGACCCATAATCGCCAGACGGTTCGTATCTATGCCATCGAGGCTGGCAAGAACTCCATAGGCCGCGTCGAGGTCGGCAACCGTCTTTGCGTCATCCCATTCCTCCCGCTTGATGGCAAGATCAGTACCAGCGGGCCACCAGTGGAAAATAAAAGGAATTACACAGGCATAGCCCTTCGCGACAAATTTGTCGCCGATATCGATGGTGAATGGATCCGCTTCGAGCCCGTCATGGGCATTTGGGATATGCTGTGCGACGACAACCCCCGGAAATGGGCCGTTGCCTTCTGGCTGAAAGACCAGACAATCCATGGCGCTTCCCTGGATGTCGAGTGTTACGACTTCATATGACATTGTTTCACCTAACATATTGGCCAGTATAAGCGATTAGCCTATCGTGGCGGCGGCGACTTCGCTATGCTCTGCCGCAATTTTTTGAAATAGGTCTTTCGTGTCCAAATCCAAACTTAGTTCTTTCTTCGCCCCCCGTTCGGTCGCAGTAGTGGGGGCTTCGGCCACACCGGGTAAACCCGGTCGTACTGTTATTGAAAATCTCGTTGCCAATGGCTTTAAAGGAAAGATTCACCCGGTAAATCCACGCGGCGGAGAGATTTGTGGTTTCCCGGTTTCTGAAACCATCTCTGCCCTGCCCAAAGGCGTTGATATGGGCATCGTAATGCTGCCGGCGGCGCAAACGCCACAAGCCATTACTGATTGTGCCGAACGCGGTATCCAGTCTGTTGTTTTGGCCGCGGGCGGCTTCGCCGAGGTGGATCATGCTGGTGAAGACCTCCAAGCCGAGCTCAAAGAAGTAATTAAGCGGACAGGCGTTCGAGTGTTGGGTCCGAATACGGCCGGACATATTTCAACACCTGCGAACTTCACCTCCAGCTTTTTTCCGTTGGGGGACATTCCAAAAGGTCCGATCTCCTATATCGCGCAAACCGGTAATTTCACAGGCGCTATGATGCGCTCAATCATGTCTGGTGAACATTATGGCGTTGCGCGCTGTATCGGCCTCGGCAATGCGGTTGATATTGACGAGGCCGATGTGTTGGAATTTCTCACCGACGATCCGGAGACCGGTGCGATATTTGTCTATCTTGAGAGTTTACATCGATCACAAAAGTTCCTGGAAATAGCTCGCAAGGTCACAAAAAAGAAGCCTGTCGTCATGCTCAAAGGTGGGGCAACTGAAGACGGTGCCAAGGCAGCGATGTCTCATACGGCGTCACTTGGGTCTGACGACAATATTCTTGATGGCGCACTCAAACAGGCTGGCATCGTTCGTATCGATGAATTTACGCATTTGTTCACGGCGGCAAAGGCAGCGGCGATGATGCCAGTTCCCGCAGGCAATCGCGTTGGCTTCGTTTCGCCATCTGGCGCGTTTATCGTTCACATTTCAGACATTTGTAATCTGAGGACCGGCCTTAAATTTTCGAAGATAACCGCGAAGACGCAGGCGAGGCTTGAGGAAATCAGCCCACCCTTTATCAATATTACTAATCCAGTTGATATTTTTCCCTCTGCAACAGTCCATGGGATGGAATTTGCCTGGCGCGAGGCAATGACCGCGTTGTTAGAAGATCCAAACGTTGATTCAGTAGCGACAATTCTGATCCTTGCGGATGAGCTGGGTGAGATGAAACTGGACTTTATCGTCGATCAGAAGAAACGCTTTCCCGACAAACCGATCTACGTTTCCTTTTCCGGGGACGAGAATAGTAATGCAGCGGCCAAGGCCTTCCTGGAGCCAAAAGGCGTACCAACATTTCCGCGAATCGAAGACCCCTTCAAAGTCTTGGATATCATGGTGCAGTGCCGCATTGGATTGGCAAAAGGTTGAGACGGTAGCTGCGTGATACATAGCGCACCTTTAAAACTATGGCAGGAGACTATCCTGCCAGAATGGACTGATTATAACCGGCATATGAACGTCGCGTATTACACGCTGGTGTTTGACCACGCGGTTGATGCCTTCTTCACCTATATCGGTTTGGGCAGGGATTATCGTGAGGCGACAGCGGGCAGTACATTCGCCGTTGAACATCATATTACCTATAACAGGGAAGTGGTCGAAGGAGATGAAGTTCGTTGCGAAACACGGCTTGTTGGATTTGATGACAAGCGCCTGCATCACTATCACGAGATGTATCATGTAGCTGATGGATATCTTGCAGCGACGTGTGAGTTCCTGTCGTTACACGTTGATCTCTCTACTCGACGTGTGGCGCCAATGCCTGTTGAGAAGCTTGAACCTCTTGCCGGTCTCCTCGATGCACACAATCCCTTACCCAACATCAAGAATTTGGGACGGGTGATCAAAGTTCCAAAACTAAGATCGCTCTAGTCGAGGCGAGAAAGTGACGAGCGACTTGGGTGCTGTTTCCAGCGTATTTCAGAGAGTGCTGTATAGGCGCCAGTTCGTTGTTCCTCGCGAGTATTTCCTCAAATGCCGGCGGTCGGATTACGGCCACGGTTGGCCGCTAAATATTTAGGGAAATTTCATTCCGTGAACTTAGGATTCGTAGAGGCATTTCTATAACGGAAAGTTTGCGCTTTTCCGCTATGATTCTGCGGGCTAGCCTAGAGGTGGCGTAGAATGCGAACGGTCGAACGCTGGAGTGTGTAGTGAGCTTGTTGTCCAGTCGTGGTGAGTCACGAGGACGCATATTAGAAGAGATGCGCCGGTTCCTGCGCAATGATCAGCTCGTGTTGCTGGTACTTGCGATTATTATGGGCGCTGTCGCCGCCTATGGCGCGATCGGATTTGGATATCTCTATCGATTAGTGCAAGGGCTCTCGTTCGGGACCTTTGCAGAAACCCTCTATACCCATGCACAGCACCTCCCGGCCTGGCAGATCATCGCTGTCCCAACAATTGGTGGTCTCTTTATTGGCTTATTTATCCATTTCTTTATGCCGGGTGGCCGTCCACGCGGTGTCGCTGATGTCATGGAAGGCATCACACTTCATTCGGGAAGAATGGATATTAGATCGACCCTCGGTGCAGCCGTTGTTAGTGCTGCATCGATTGGTGTTGGCGGCTCGGTTGGCAGGGAAGGGCCCGTTGTCCATCTGGGAGCGGGTTTGTCGTCCTGGATTTCACGCAGACTTGGCGTAAGCCGTACGATCACTATCAATCTTTTAGGGTGTGGTGCCGCTGCGGCCATCTCCGCGTCGTTTAACGCGCCTATCGCCGGGACGATCTTCGCGCTTGAAGTCATCATCGGGCATTACGCTTTGTCGGCATTGGCGCCGATTGCGTTAGCGTCGGTAACCGGGACAATCATTTCACGCGGCCATTTCGGGGACTTCTCAGCCTTTGTTGCCCCGAGCCATTCAATAGTTTCTTATCTTGAATTTCCGGCCTTTGCGCTGCTCGGCGTGGTCAGCGCCTTGGTTGCCATCATTTTGATGAAAAGCATTATTTTTGCGCAGGAAATGTCCAATAAGATGCCGCTTCCGCGCTGGGTGCATCCTGCCGTTGGCGGGCTCCTTATCGGCCTTATTGCGTTAGCGTTTCCGCAAGTCTTGGGCGTTGGGTATGGGGCGACCGATGCGGCAATGAAAGAACAATTCGCTCTGGGGCTATTGTTAGCGCTGCTGGTCGCAAAGATGGCGGCGGTGGCGATTAGTTTGGGGTCAGGTTTCGCAGGTGGTGTCTTTAGTCCGTCACTCTTTCTTGGTGCTATGTTGGGTGGTGCATTTGGCATCATTGCCACGGAGGCGTTTCCGCATCTGTCTTCCGGACATAGCGCCTATACTTTGGTTGGTATGGGGGCGGTCGCTGGTGCTGTGTTGGGCGCGCCACTTTCGACGATATTGATCGTTTTTGAACTGACCGGGGCAAACAATTATTCCTTTATCATTGCGGTGATGGTGGCGGTGGTCATCGCGTCAGTGATTACTCAGCAGGCATTCGGTGGCTCGTTCTTTGCGTGGCAGCTTCAAAGGAGAGGCGTCAATCTCAATCGGGGTAGAGAGGCAGGATTTCTCGCCGAAGTTCATATTGGCGATGTTATGACGACAACCTATACGATTGTCACGCGTGATACGCAGATCGCCGAACTCCGCGAAAAACTCCACAAAGCACCCAATGCTCAGCTATTTGTCTTAGATGAGGAGGGTGCCCTGGTTGGGACGATTGGTCTGTCAGATGTCGCAGAAGCGGCATACGACCCTTCGCTGGACGGCCTAATCAATGCTGCCGATGTGACGCGGTCTGATCCGCCCGTCCTAACACGTGAGACTGATCTAGAGGTGGCGATTAAACTCATGGAAGATGTTCATGAGGAACATGTCGCCGTGGTTGAAGACACGGATAGCATGCAGATGGTCGGCGTCGTTCATGAAGTTGAGGTTATGCTCGCCTACAACAACGCCATTGTGCGCGCGCGCGAAGAAGAACACGGCGCGCTCTAGTCTAATAGCTGTGTTCGAGCTTGAGCCACTTATAACGATCGCTGGATTTTACGGATATCGACCGTACTTTTGCGCCCTGCAGGATATCGAGTGGCACTGACACACCAGCATTTCCTAACTTCCATATCCGGCGATAATACTCAATCAAGCTGGTGACCGGTGTTCCTCCAATGCCAACAACAAGATCGCCTTGTTTGACGCCAGCTGTTTGAGCTGGGCCGCCGTTGGCAATACGGGAGACAAAGATGCGGCCTAGAATTTCTTGAGGATAAAGCCCGAGCCAAGGGCGATGGGGACCGGCGGCACGACCCTTTTCTAGCAAATCACCGAGGATCGGTTTGAGTTGATCAATCGGAATAAACATATTGCCCGGCGTCGCGTGACCGGGTTCTACGGCATCGCCGACAATGAGAGAGCCGATACCAACCAATTTTCCCTTTGCAGAAAATAGTGCGGCTCCGCCAAATGCCGGGTGGGGTGGCGCGGTATAAATAGCGTTCTCAAGCATATACTCCCAGGTGCCCGCAAATGGTCGCCGTGATACGACGAGACCTGGCAGAGCGGCTTTGCGACCGCCATGGCTGACCATGAGGATAGGGTCCCTCACCGAAAGCTTGTCTGAACTGCCTAATTCGACGGGTTTGACGGTCAACTTCTTATTGGCCCGCAGGAGTCCAAATCCAGATGCGTGATCATATGCGACAGCTCGGGCTGAGACCTTTTCGCCGTTAGAAAGGACGATTTCCGTGCTTTCCGCCTCAAGAATGGCGTATCCGATTGTCAAAACGAGCCCGTTAGAATCAATAATAACACCGCTGCCGTCTCGGTTCGTCCCGAGGGACCGGGCGGTCCGGGCTTCCGCTGGCACTTTTGAGATAACCTGAACAACAGCGTCTAAAACGCCATCGACGGTGAATCCCGCCTGAGCAGAGACAGTCTGGGCGGAGGTGAAAACAAGTCCGATCCCGACTAGAGCCCCTAGCGCTTTTCTCAGCACACGAGCAAAGCGGTCGTGTGATCCATGAAATGCGACGTTGGGCATGATGTCTGCCTCCCTTTCCGGCGTTTAGAGACGATATAGCGTGTTCGGTTTCCGGGGCAATGGCTATCCAGGGGCCTGTAATCACAATTACACGACCAAATATCCACTGAATCGAATCAAAAAGCGCGATTCGGCAATCGCCCCGACCTATCACTCACTGATATAGTGCAAGTTCTCATGTCTGATATTGCTGAACCAACTCCGCAGGACACTGCCTCGCAAACAGCACCGCAAACGGTACCGCCTTATCTTGCGACGTTGAACCCTGTGCAACGCGGCGCTGTGGAAGCTGTAGAAGGGCCTGTTCTGGTCCTCGCGGGAGCCGGAACTGGTAAAACGCGGGTGCTGATAACGCGTCTCGCTCATATCCTCGTGACACGTAAGGCATTTCCCGGGCAGATATTGGCCGTGACCTTTACCAATAAAGCGGCGCGCGAAATGCGTGAACGTGTCGCTGGGTTGGTTGGTCCGGTTGCGGAAGATCTATGGATTGGGACCTTTCATGCGATTGCGGCGCGAATATTGCGGCGTCATGCTGAATTGATAGGCCTTAAATCCAATTTCACAATTCTGGATTCCGATGACCAGCTACGGCTTCTAAAGCAAATTTTGGAAGCCAATGATATCGACCACAGTAAATGGCCTGCGCGAGCACTCTTGGCGATTATTCAGCGTTGGAAGGATCGGGGGCTGGTCCCTGAAAAGGTTTCCACGTCTGAGGTCGGAGAATTCGCTGGTGGCAAGGCTTTGGCGCTCTACAAGGAATATCAACAGCGTTTGGTAACTCTCAACGCCTGCGATTTCGGCGATCTGTTGCTCCATAATCTTACGCTGTTTACCAGTGATGAGATGATTTTGGCTGAATATCAGCGGCGCTTTAAATACGTGCTGGTTGATGAGTATCAGGACACCAACGTTGCGCAATATCTTTGGCTTCGGCTGCTGGCGCAAACCAATCGGAACATCTGCTGCGTTGGAGATGATGACCAGTCGATCTATAGCTGGCGTGGTGCGGAAATCGGCAACATTCTGAGGTTTGAGGAGGATTTTCCAGGAGCGGCGGTCTTTCGCTTAGAGCAAAATTATCGTTCGACGCCGGAAATCCTTGCTGCGGCGTCTGCTCTCATTGCCCACAATTCGGGTCGTCTGGGCAAAACGCTTTGGACGGAGCGCGACACTGGCGACAAGATTACGGTGCGAGGTGTCTGGGATGGCGAAGCGGAAGCTCGTAATATTACCGATGAAATCGAAGCTCTTCAGGTGAAGGGTCACTCTCTGGATCAAATCGCCGTTCTGGTACGCGCCAGTTTCCAGATGCGGGAGTTTGAAGAGCGCTTCATCACTGTTGGGATTCCTTACCGTGTGATTGGCGGACCACGGTTTTACGAGCGTCACGAAATTCGCGATGCCATCGCCTATATGCGCGTAATTAATCAGCCGGATGATGGACTGGCGTTCGAGCGGATCATTAACGTTCCGCGCCGTGGGATTGGGGCGGCCACTATGCAGGCCATCAACCACCTATCGCGAGCGCAATCGATTTCACTCACGGAGGCTGCACGCCGGTTGGCTGGAACCGATGAGTTAAGGCCACAAGCGCGACGGGCGATTACGGCGCTCCTAAATGATTTTGATCGCTGGACCGGACTTGCGGAAACAGTTGACCAGGTCGAGTTGGTGGAGACCGTGCTTGATGAATCTGGTTACACTGAGATGTGGCAGAATGATAAATCCCCTGAGGCGCCCGGCCGTTTGGAGAATTTGCGCGAGCTTGTCAGCGCTCTCGAAGAATTTGAAAACCTCTCTGGATTTCTAGAACATGTAAGCCTGGTGATGGAGGCAGGTCAGGCCGATGGCGGTGAAATGGTTAGCCTGATGACATTACACGCCGCCAAAGGGCTTGAGTTTGACACAGTATTTCTCCCGGGCTGGGAAGAGGGTGTGTTCCCCAATCAACGGACAATGGATGAAGGTGGTGCTCCGGCCTTGGAGGAGGAACGTCGACTCGCCTATGTCGGTCTCACAAGGGCGCGGCAACAGGCTCATGTCAGTTTCGCGGCGAACCGGCGGATCTATAACCAATGGCAGGCATCGATACCGTCACGTTTCGTCGAGGAATTACCTTCCGATCATGTCGAGGCCGTAACAGATGCGGGGCTTTACGGCAGCTACCCGGCGACATCCGGATTTGAGGATGATGCTGCGTCAGAATGGACGGCTGCGGGTCGTGGCCCAGGATTTCAACGCATGCAGGCATCGCGTGGGGGGCGCAAAGAAGCAGGTGTTATTGATGGTCGGGCGAAAGTAGTTGAAAGTTTGCCGTCAGAGGGTGGTATTGAGTGCGGTGTGCGGGTCTTCCATCAAAAATTTGGCTATGGGAAAGTGACCTCTATCGATGGCAATAAGCTCGAAATCGAGTTCGAGAAAGCTGGGGCCAAAAAGGTGATGGATAGCTTCGTGGAGCCAGCCTGACTCATGGAAATTGATCCGTCTGATAGCTGGCAGATCGTTTTCTATATTGTTGAGAAAGATCATCTTCCAGTGTTCGAGGCTATTTTGGAGCCGTTTGTCGATGGCATCAGTATGGATGAAGATGCGGGGGACGATGGACGGCGGGTTGTTGGCTATTGTTCTGTTCAGCCGGACAGTTCAGAGCTTGAATCCCGGTTGCTGGTTGGTGCGCTAGCCGCTGGCGTTACAGCGCCGAAAATCAACATCGAAAGCGTCGCGAGCGTTGATTGGGTTGCCCAATATCAGGCACGAACACCTCCCGTGACGATCGGTAGATTCTTTATTTTCCCTGATCATTACACAGGTGAACTTCCCACAGACAGAATGCCGATCGCGTTAAATGCTGGTTTGGCATTTGGGACCGGCGAGCATCAAACGACAGAGGGATGCCTGAGGATACTCGAAGGCCTTGTCGCGGGCGGCCATCAGGTCCGCAACGCGATTGATGTTGGCTGTGGTTCGGCCATTCTGGCGATAGGTGTGAGCAAACTGTGGCCTGATACAGAAATATTGGCTTGTGATAACGACCCGTCGGCGATTCGGACGGCGTCTGAGAACGTTCGGAAAAACTTTTGTACAAGTATGGTGAATGTTTTTGAGAGCGATTTTTATTCGGCGCCCGAGATCAACGCGACGAGCCCATTTGATCTCGTGATTGCCAATATATTGGCTGGGCCTCTTATCGGAGCAGCAGCAGACACCGCCAAACAGGTGTCATTAACGGGGCGTGTCATTCTGTCTGGTATCTTAAATGATCAAGCTGGCGACGTTATCGCAGCGCACGAGGCGGCAGGCCTCACCGTCTTGGATCGTCTTGAGATCGACGAGTGGACGACGCTGGTTCTAAAGATTCGGTAGTGGCATGGTAACTATCTGAGGTAATCGCAATTTCAGCTACGGCATGCTTTTACAAATAAGTTGCCAATGTTGTCGCGGAAGAGGCCATGTTGGGCGAGTTCCTCATCGCTCAGCGCCCACAGGTTCTTCATCCATAGAGCCAAACCGATGGTCCGGGATGTCCAGCGGGTGAACGTTCGGATAGTTTTCACGCTCTTAGATATACCAGTGGCGAAATTTTCGAGATTGCGCGCACCAGCACGTCCGGCCTCGAAGTTGCTGCTTGTCTGAATGGCATATTCGGGATCGGCAATGAATGGTAACCGATATTGGGTTTCTAATCTATTTGACATTTTCTTTCTCCCTACCTGGAAGAGCAATTGCAAAAATAACGTCGGTTTTATGCCAGTTCTTGTTTTATAAATGGTTACACTGGTACAAAGAATTCGATCAAACTCGTTAAGTTTTGACGGATTTGGCTCGTAAAGCTCAGCATCAATCCCGGAAAACGCAATTTATTATGGTTAATGCAGAAAATGACAGCGACGACGCTCTTGAAGCGCTGTTACAGGCGCATGGGTCCTCGGTGGACGTTGACGGGTTGCGTTTACTTATTGATGGGCAGCTAGCGGCGCCGGAAAATGTTGATCCGGATAGCTGGGTGGCATTGGTCGCAACGGATGCATCTGATGACCTACGTAAAGCGCTAAGGGCCCTTATGACGTCCTGCAAAAACGCAGTGAAAGAGATCGACTTGCTACCCGCTGAACGTATTGCAGCGTTGCGGGGTGAACTATTAAACCAGGAGTTGGACGGTTTTCTGGTGCCGTTATCAGACGAGCATCAGTCCGAATTTCCGCCTAAGCGTGCGCAACGACTAGCCTGGTTGTCTGATTTTACTGGTTCTGCTGGCATCGCGGTGGTTCTTAAAGATAAAGCGGCCCTGTTTGTGGATGGACGCTATACATTGCAGGTCCGCGAACAAGCTGACCCCTCAATTTATGAATTCTGTAGTATTTCCGATGATCCCCCTGGCAGTTGGATTGTGAAGAATGCCTCGGCAGGATCACGAATTGGCTACGACCCCTGGCTTCATACAAAAACGGGTGTCACACAACTCGAAACAAAGTGTCGCGTCGCGCAGATAGAGCTGGTTCAGATTGAGGCAAACCCTCTTGATGCAGCATGGGATGATCAACCACCGGCGCCCCTGGCGCCGGTGTATCCGCACCCCGTGGAAATTGCTGGACGTTCCACCGAAGAGAAGCTCGCAGAGGTGGCGGCGACGATTAGAGGGTCTGGGGCTAAGGCCGCGGTTCTAACGGCACCAGATTCGATCGCCTGGCTCCTGAATATTCGCGGTGGAGATTTGCCCAACACACCTGTTGCCCTCGGTTTTGCTATTTTGAGTGCGGCTGAATCTGTCGAATGGTTTGTAGATGCGCGCAAGGTGACGTCGGCCGCCTTGGACACATTTGGCGAGAATATCTCTTTGCGTCCAGTGGACGAGTTTGGGGTCGCCTTGGCGACTTTGGGTGCGGCAAATGCAGCAGTTCTTATTGCGCCGTCGACAGCGCCGGTCTGGGTAAGCAATCACCTCGAAGCAGTTGGCGCGGAAATCATCGCGAAAGATGATCCATGCGTATTACCCAAGGCTTGCAAAAACACGGTAGAGATTCAGGGCGTTCGTAATGCTCATATTCGTGATGGGGCGGCGCTCTGTTCATTTCTTGCATGGTTGTCTGAAGCGGGGCGGACTGGTGATGTAGATGAGCTATCAGCTGTGGATAAGCTGCTAGGTTTCCGGGTAGGCGGCGAGAAATATAGAGGCCTCTCGTTTGATACAATTTCAGGCGCTGGGCCTAACGGCGCCGTCGTGCATTATCGCGTGACACCTGAGACCAATCGGAAGTTAGACCTCGGATCTCTTTTTCTCGTTGATTCTGGCGCCCAGTATCTCGACGGAACGACTGATGTGACGAGAACAGTGGCTATTGGGCCACCGACAGAGGAAATGCGGGATCGATTTACACGCGTTTTAAAAGGACATGCTGGGATCGCAACGGCCCGCTTTCCTGTTGGCACCAGCGGGGGGCAGTTGGATTCGTTGGCACGCCAACCCTTGTGGGATGTCGGGTTGGACTTTGAGCATGGTACAGGACACGGGGTGGGCGCATATCTGGGCGTTCACGAAGGCCCGCATCGTATCGCCAAACGCTCCGCAGATGTTCCCTTGCAGCCAGGGATGATCGTCTCGAATGAGCCTGGCTACTATAAAGAAGGGGCCTTCGGTATTCGGATAGAAAATCTCGAAGTTGTTCGCGCGGCTCCTATCGATGAACCGGGTGATGACAGCCGCGAAATGCTTCAGTTTGAAGCCCTAACACTTGCTCCCATTGATCTTGCGTTGGTCGATGCCTCAATTATGACGACAGATGAGATCGATTGGTTGAATGGGTATCATGCCCGTGTCCAGGCAACGATTGGGCCATTGGTCGATCAGAAAACAGCGGCTTGGCTTTTGGAAGCAACGCAACCTTTGTCGCCAGCAGACCAAATTTGATCTAGATCATTGCGTAGCTATTTTTCCTTTATCGGTCGGAATGCCGAATTCCTGTTTTATGGGTTCCTGCTCGCTCTCCTTTCGAGTTTCGGGCAAACCTACTTCATTGCGTTGTTTGGCGCGGAAATCCGGAATGACTATCAACTAAGCCATGGTGAACTTGGGCTGATTTTTTCACTGGCGACCCTGGCAAGCGCCGCCTGTCTAATTTGGGCCGGGCGAAAAATGGATGACATAGATCTTCGCTTATACAGTTTCTTTGTTGTTATTGGTCTCGCCGTCGCCTGTGCCTTGTTGGCAGGGGGGCGAGGGGTCGCCTTCCTATTTATAGCGTTTTTCGGATTGCGGCTTTGCGGCCAAGGCCTGATGGGTCACACATCCCAAACCGCGATGGCACGCTATTTTGATGAGGGGCGCGGTAAAGCTTTAAGTATCGCCAATTTGGGGCATGCGGCGGGGCAGATATTTTTGCCGTCACTTGTTGTTGTCTTGATTGCATATTCAGGTTGGCGGGGTGCCTGGGCTTGGTTTGCAATCATATTGCTTGTGGTGATGGTCCCCGCTGTTCTGATCTTGCTTCGGGATCATCAGGCGCGGCACGAAACGTTATTAGGCCGTTTGAACGATCTCAGCGTGAAATCCAAGGGCACGGAAGCGGGCCCTGCAAGTGCTCGGCAATGGACTCTGCGGGAGGCTCTTCATCACCCAACATTCTATATGGTCATGAGTAATGTTATTGCACCTGGTATGTTGATGACTGGCTTGATGTTTCATCAAATACACATGATTGAAGTCAAGAGTTGGGATGTTACGTGGTTTGCAGCGTGTTTCGCTGTCTTCGCAATTGTTAGCGTCGTAACTGGCGTTGTTTCCGGTCCATTGATTGACCGATACACCGCGCGTCGAATGATCACTTGGTATCTGTTGCCGATGGCGTTTGGTATTTTAGCGCTTGTGGTCTCAACACATCCGATCGCAGTTTTGGTATGGTTTGTCTTGTCGGGCATAACAAGTGGGCTGCACCGCTCGGTTGTTAGTGCTTTTTGGGCCGAAGCCTATGGTGTTCGGCATCTTGGTGCGATACGCGGTTTGGTGTCCGGGGTCTCTGTCTTTGGAACTGCGGTTTCCCCTGTTTTCTTCGGCCAATTAATTGATGTTGGGGTTACAATTGAATTTATTGCGGCCATCTGCGTGATATGGATGGTAGCAGCGATTCCGCTGACGTGGTTCGGTTTAAGGTTCCTGCCGAAAAACTAGCCGCCGATTAAAGTTTGCCAGTCTTCTTCGCTCAGGACTGGAACACCTAAATCTTTAGCTTTGGTTGCTTTAGACCCTGGGTCAGCGCCAATTACAACAAAATCAGTTTTCTTAGACACAGACCCTGTTACCTTCGCACCAAGCGCTTCCGCTGTCGCCTTTGCTTCCGCTCGGCTTATTGTCTCCAGCGTACCTGTAAAGACGACCGTTTTGCCGGCAATTTCTGAGGAACTGGTGTCTGGTTGTGCTGCGTCCTCAACATAGAGTGAGGCTGCGAGATCTTCGATCACCGCTACATTTTGTGGTTCTCCGACAAACTGGACAATATCGTCTGCCATACTGATGCCAATACCGTCGATGTCGCAAAGGCCGCTAAAGGCATCTCCTACCAACTCTGCCTTCTTAAATTCATCGGGGGTGTTCTGGCGTTCGCTGGTCGCCTGCTGCATTGCAGATATCCAGGCAACGAGTGATCCGTAATGAAGGGCAAGCTGTCGCCCCGTGGCCTGTCCGACTTGCCGGATGCCGAGGGCATATATAAACCGTTCTAACGGGATGGTTCGTCGTTGTTCGATTGAGGCGAGCAGATTATCCACTGATTTGTCGCCCCAGCCTTCACGCTTCCGCAATTGTTCATGGTTTTCACGCAATCGGAATATATCACCGGGCGTGTTGACCAATCCTTCTGCCTGGAAGGCATCGATGTGCTTGCCACCGAGCCCGTCGATATCGAACGCCTGTCGACTGACAAAATGTTTAAGTCTCTCCAGCTTCTGTGCCGGGCAAATTAGGCCACCGGTGCACCGGATTACCGCTTCATCAGGTTCCCTAACAGCGAGGCTGCCGCATTCTGGGCAGTGGTTTGGAAACAGGAAGGGCTTGCTGTCATCGGGTCTTTTGTCCTGTAGGACCTCAACCACTTGCGGGATCACGTCTCCCGCCCGTTGTATGATAACGGTGTCTCCTTCTCGTATTCCTTTTCGTTCAATTTCGTCGGCGTTATGGAGCGTTGCGCGACTAACGACAACGCCTCCAACGGTAATCGGAGCGAGATTTGCAACGGGGGTCAGGGCTCCTGTTCTGCCAACTTGGATCGTGATTTCCTGCAGAACAGTTTGAGCTTTCTCCGCTGGAAACTTATGAGCGATTGCCCACCGGGGTGCCCGACTAACGAATCCGAGCCGTTGTTGCCAGTCGAGCCGATTAACCTTGTAGACGATGCCGTCGATATCGTAATCGAGATCAGCACGAAGCTCTGAAATCTCTTGATGATAGGCTACAGCGACTTCTGCATTGTTGCAGATACGCGCCAATGGATTAACCGGAAATCCCCATCGCTTTAATGCCTGGAGAAACTCCCACTGTGTTTCCGCTACGGGTTCAGCGAGTTCGCCCCATGCATAGGCGAACATCTGTAGCGGACGTTGCGCCGTTATCGTGCTGTCGAGCTGGCGCAAAGATCCAGCTGCTGCGTTGCGGGGGTTGGCAAAGGTCGCCTCATCGTCTCGTTCTCGCTGCTCATTGATCGCCTGAAAGGCGGCATGTCCTAGATAGACTTCACCTCGTACTTCGATGACATCTGGAACCGCAGCGGCAATCGTTTCGGATATCTCATCCATTGTCGCCACGTTTGCGGTGACATTTTCCCCCTCTTGTCCATCCCCACGGGTCGCGGCCATGACGAACTTGCCGTTTTCATATCGCAGGGAAATTGAAAGGCCATCTATCTTGGGTTCCGCCACCACGTCGATCTGTTCTTCATCTTCTAATCCTAGAAAACGTCGAACTCGACCGAAAAAGTCATGGACATCCTCGTCGTTGAAAGCATTTCCCAGCGATAGCATTGGCACAGCATGTTGGACTTTTGCGAATCCCGAAGAAGCAGTCGCGCCTACTTTTTCAGATGGAGTGTCTGCACGCACGAGATTTGGAAAACGCGCTTCGATATCTTGATTGCGGCGCCTAAGGGCATCGTAATCAGCATCTGAAATAGTTGGAGCATCGTTTTGATGATAGGAGAGATCATGTTCGGCGATTTCGCTTGCCAGCTGAGCTAATTCTTGTTCCGCCTGCTCTGGTGTTAGCTGGTCGACAGCGGTCGCTGATCTTTCACTGCTCATATGGCGCTCTTTACATTAGTTTCGGTCACGCGCTTTCCTGTGACATCAGGCTGGCGGCAGCGGCGCGCGCCTCATCTGTTATATGTGTTCCGGCGAGCATGCGGGCGATTTCTTCCTGTCGATCATCTTCGGAAAGTTGTGACACGTTGGTTGTGACGACACCTTTATTCTCTGACTTTGCGATTTGTAGATGCCGCATGGCGCAGGAAGCAACCTGTGGTGAATGGGTAATTGCCAATACCTGGACACTTTCCGCAAGTTTCGCCAACCGCTCTCCGACGGCCGCTGCGACCGCCCCGCCAATGCCAGAGTCGACTTCGTCAAATATCAATGTCGGTATGGCATTGGACTGGTGAAGGACAACTTTCAGGGCGAGTAGGAAACGAGCTAGTTCACCGCCCGATGCAATCCGGGCAAGTGGACCCGACGGTGCACCCGGGTTCGTGGTCACCTCAAAATGGATGCGATCTATACCGGTGGGTCCCCAGTCTTTCTCATCTACCGTCTCGACACGGGTCGTAAAGGTCGCTTTTTCGAGTTTTAGCGGGGGCAGTTCGACAGCGACGGCTTTGTCGAGCCTAATTGCTGCCTTCAGCCGTTTTTGACTAAGGTCTTCTGCTTTGGATTTGTAGTTTTCGTATGCCCGGTCTCGTTCTATCTGGAGTTTTTCGAGCAATCCTCCTGCATCGTCGATCTGGGCGAGTTTTAGCTGAAGATTAGCTCGTAAGGTGGGTAGTTCCTCGACTGAAAGATTGTGTTTTCTTGCCATTGCGCGGATTGCAAACAGGCGTTCCTCGCAGAATTCTAGTTTAGCGGGATCTGGTTCGGCATCCACCATGACACGATGTAGGAGCGCTTCTGCATCGGCGACTGCATCATTGGCAATCGCAAGTGCATCCATTACCGCATCAAGCCTGCCCGCCGCTGCTTCGACCTCATGGGCAAGGACACGTTGCGCTGCTGCAAGCCTATCTTCAACCCCGTCGCCGTTTGACAAAGATTTTTCCGCCGATGCCATTGCTGCGACGAGGCGTTCGCCGTTCATTAGAAGGGCACGTGCCTCGGCGAGTTCGGTTTCTTCTCCGGGCTGGGGATCCAATTCTGCTAACTCTGCTAGAGCGTGACGTAAATATTCTTCGTCGGCACGATTCTGTTCTAAAGCTGCTACTGCATCAGAGAGGGCTGTTTCGGCATCGCGCCACGCTCGATAGAGGTCGGAGACCTCAACGCAGGCAGTTTTTAAATTTGCAAAGCCATCCAGAGATTCTCTGTGTGTTGCCTGGTCCATGAGGCCGTGGCTGGCGAACTGTCCTTCGATTTCAACGAGAGATTCACCTGCCTGTCTTAAAAGCGCGACGCTCACGGGCTGGTCATTGATGAACGCGCGTCCTCTACCATCTTTGTCGAGATTCCGCCGTAATATGAGAGGTTCTCCAGGTTCTGGAGGGGTGATGTCATGCTCTGAGAGGAGAGAGAAAACGGGATCATCGGCGACAAGATCAAATGATGCCGACACGGAAGCGCGTGCGGAATCGACTCCGCTGTCGCCGGTTGTTCGAACCAAACCAGCATTGGCACGCATCCCAAGTGCGAGGCCAAGAGCATCTAACAGGATTGATTTACCAGCGCCGGTTTCGCCGGTCAAAGCGCATAAACCTGTATCGAATGAAACGTCGACTTTATCGATCAGGACGATGTCGCGGATCGTGACGGAGGCGAGCATTCGACTTTAAAAAATCCGATTCCAGGTGCGGGCAAAAAACCCTTTTTTCTCTTTGGGTTCACGGACATCTTTGCCGGTCATAAGCGAGTAGCTGTCAATGTACCATTCACTGCCGGGGTAGTTATGGCCGAGAACCGATGCAGCTTTCTTGGCTTCATCCGTCATACCGATCGCCTCATAGGCCTCAGCAACACGATGGAGCGCTTCGGGTATATGCGTCGTCGTTTGATAGTTATCTATGACACTTCTGAATCGGTTGATGGCAGCGATATATTCCTTTTTACGGAGGTAGAAACGTCCGATTGACATTTCTTTGCCGGCTAAATGATCCCGGGTTAAGTCGATCTTGAGTCTGGCGTCACGAGCATATTTCGATCTCGGGTATCGCCGGATAACCTCTCGCAAGGCTTTAAGAGCTTTCTCTGTTCCGAGCTGATCCCGGCTCACGTCGGTGATTTGCTCGTAAAAGGTTAACCCCTTTAAATAGTAGGCATATGGAGTATCGCGATTCCCTGGGTGCAGCTGGATAAAACGATCTAATCCGATGATCGCGTCATCATATTTACTAGCCTCATAATTAGAATATGCAGCCATTAGCTGTGCTTTGGTTGCCCAAACAGAATAAGGGTGTTGTCGTTCAACTTCTTCAAAAAATCGGGCAGCATCTTGATAGGCGCCAGCCTGCAATGCATTGACCGCGCGGTTATAAAGAGCATTTACCGGACGCTCGACATAAGGCGTCTTTTCGTCGGAGCTACATGCCGCGACAGAAATTAATACAAGTAAAACGCTTACATATCTGAACTGGCGCATTTTCATCCCTGTTGCGCGGTTTTCCATACCTTGTCACCAGTGACTCTTTTGAGGTGGTGATCAGGACATTATAGATCAACTAGCCATGATCGAAACTGATTTATATCACGGGGCAGGCAGTTGTCGCTATACGGGGAAGAAACAATAGATGAAGTTCAGCGAAATGCTTAAACGTGACGTCAAGCGATCGCTAAAGCTGACTCTTGATCCCAATTATGCGAGACCCCAGGAACTGAGGCGTCTGACATCTCGACATAGGACCAGGATGCATCGTCAGAGAACAAAGAAGTCAGGAATAGATTGTTGAGCGCATGTCCTGACCGAAGCGCATCAATCTGCCCTATAATAGGTGCGCCCGCGAGGTACAGGTCGCCGACGCAATCCAAAATCTTGTGACGAACGAACTCGTCGTCATATCGGAGGCCGTCACCGTTCAAAATGGTATCGCCGCTTATCACAACCGCATTATCCAGGGAACCGCCAAGGGCCAGGCCCGCTTTGCGCAGGGCATCGACTTCGTGAACAAAACCAAAAGTTCGTGCCCGGGCAATTTCAGTTTTGAAGGTACCATTAACCAGCCGCATGCTTAATTGTTGCCGGGCAACGGCGGTATCTTCAAAATCAATTTCAAAAGCTACAGAAAAAGAGTCATCAGGGGTTGCTGAAATAAATTTATCGGAGTCGCCGGCTTTAATAAATTTATCGGAGTCGCCGGCTTTAACGGGGCGCTCGATTTTGATCGCTTTACGTGGCGCGTGTTGTTCGATCATGCCAGCGCATTCAACTAGGAAAATAAAAGGTGCTGCGCTGCCATCCATAACCGGGACTTCTGCACCGTCGATTTCGATAATCGCATTATCGATTCCACAACCGGCAAGCGCTGCCATAAGATGTTCGATGGTTGAAACGCACGCGCCAGATTGGTTGCCGATCGTTGTGGCCATGCGTGTGTCGACAACAAAGTCCCAACGTGCGGGAATGACACGATCATCGCCCTCTAGGTCTGTACGGTGAAAAACAATACCAGTGTCCGCGGCCGCGGGATTCAATGACATGGTCACTTTTTTGCCGGAATGGAGGCCAATGCCGGTGCAGCCAATAGAAGATTTCAAGGATTTTTGTAGCACCACCTTAGAAAGAGGGCGGGCGGTAGATACAGATTCACACGAATTTACTACGTCAGGCACCAGTTATTTCCTTATGCTGCGCTCGAAAAACCTGATGTTTGTTAACCTTAACATCCATCGTCAGTAAATCGGCACATCGTCGGCTAAATTAGAGCATTAAAAAGGCTCCGGAGGTTGTTTACCAACTTCCTCCGGAGCCCTCAAATCAACAATTGTTACAGAATGTTACGGTGCTTAGCGTTTCTAGTTAGCTTGTCGTCTAAGGAATGCTGGAATTTCCAGTAAATCCTCTTCACTTTGTGAATTTGGCAGTCTTTCCTGGGGCTCAACACCTCTTAACCTGGGTTGTGTTTCAGTAACTGGCTTTTCGGCCACAGGAGGTGCCACAGTTGGTTCGGGTTTGGGTTCAGTTTCCATGTCAGCTTCGATCTGCGTTTTGGTCTCAATGATGGCCTCGGGAGCAGGTTCCGGGATTTCTACCGAGGTTGTTTCCGGCAATTGTTCTGTGATTTCCACCTTCGGAACTTCAGTTTCTACAGCCTTGACGGGCTCTTCTTCGATTGATTGTTCCACTGGTTTGGGAGGAGAAACCGGACTGCTGCTTGCCGTTTGGGGTTCTTCGGAAGTTATTGGAATATCTTTTTTGGCCCAGCTTGTACCAGTCATTCTTTGAAAAATGCCTGGTCCGCGTTTTTTCTCTGGAACAGGAGCGGCATTAAGCATTTCTGCTTCCCGAAAGGGATCAGCTGACGCCACGGTTTTGGCCGGAGTGGCTTTGGCAGGCTCAGCAGGTGCTGGTGGAATAAAGGACTCATCCGTTTGCTCGGCCACGGTCTCACTGATTTCGGCTTCTTTTATGGTTTCGGCGTCCACATCATTGGTGATCTCAGCTACTTCTTCCTTTTTCACCAGCGATACGATGTCAGTTTGAATAGGCTCTTCTTGAACTTCCAGCGAGCCTTCTCGAATCGGTGTTTCGTCCAATTCAAGTGCAGCCTCTGGCATCTTGAGCGCTGTCGCTGTTGCAGCAGACCCCATTGCGGTTGCCGCAGGGGCGCCCGTCGGAATGTCCATAGCCGTAGATGTCATCGGGATAGGAGCACTCGTGGAAACGGATTTCGATGCGACGGGATCACTATAGACCTTGAGGACCGGCCGGGGCCGGGCCGCGACATCGATATCGATACCAGTTGCAACGACCGACACGCGAATCTTGCCTTCCAGAGATGGGTCGAGTGCGGAACCAAAGATAATGTTGGCATCGGCATCTACCTCTTCGCCAATTCGATTAGCGGCTTCATCGACCTCAAACAGGGTCATGTCGGGCCCGCCCGTAATATTGATGAGGACACCGCGTGCACCCTTCATCGACACATCATCCAATAGTGGATTGGATATTGCTGCTTCGGCAGCAAGGCGGGCGCGTTCTTCACCGTCGGCTTCACCAGTGCCCATCATGGCTTTACCCATTTCGGACATGACGCTGCGGATATCGGCGAAATCGAGGTTAATGAGGCCGGGAACGACCATTAGGTCAGTGACCCCGCGAACGCCAGAGTGAAGAACGTCGTCAGCCATTGCAAAGGCATCTGCAAAGGTCGTCTTCTCATTGGCGATCCGGAACAGGTTTTGGTTTGGAATGACGATGAGTGTGTCAACGAATTGCTGCATCTCCTCAATACCAGCATCAGCAATCCGCATTCGGTTCGATCCTTCGAACTGGAACGGTTTAGTAACCACGCCGACGGTCAGCATGCCCTGTTCACGGGCAAGTCGGGCAATGACAGGTGCTGCACCGGTTCCGGTGCCGCCGCCCATACCAGCGGCGATAAAGACCATGTGTGAACCGTTTAGGATTTGGCCGATGTCTTCCATGGCTTCTTCTGCAGCAGCGCGACCCATATCAGGACGGGATCCGGCCCCGAGCCCGTGAGTAATGGCTCTGCCAAGCTGGACACGGCGATCTGCCAAAGATTGAGCAAGTGCTTGAGCATCGGTATTCGCGACGACGAATTCAACACCTTCAAGCTGTTTGCTGATCATGTTATTGACGGCATTACCGCCAGCGCCACCACATCCAACGACAGTGATGCGGGGTTTTAAATGGTCGTCTGTTTCGGGAGTTGTGAAGTTGATGGTCATACGAGCCTCCATACATACAGTGGGCTGTTACAGGGAAATGCCGCGACGCCGTCGCGACGAACAGTGGTTGGTGGTGGTGAAGTAATAGAGTTAAGTGGAGTCATTAGAAGTTCTCTCTTAGCCAGTGGCTGATGCGGGTAAATCGTCCGCCTACACCGGTTGGGATAGCATCGAGTTGGTCGCGGACATCGGCATAGCGTTCCGCAGCAAATCGCACCAGACCTGCACAGGTTGAAAAGGCGGGTCCGCTGGTGGCTTCAGCGAGACCGTTAATTCGCATCGGGCGGCCCATACGAACTTGTTTTTCAAGAACAAGCGTTGCGAGCTCACGGGTGCCCTGCAATTGGCTGGCACCACCGGTAAGGACAAGTCTGCGGCCAGAAACCCGATCCATACCCGCTACCTCTAGGCGGCTGCGCACGAGTTCGAAAGTTTCCTCCATGCGGGGGCGGATAATGCCGTTGAGCAGCGACCGGGGAACATGATTTGGCTGATTGGTGCTTTCTTCGCCAATGAGCGGAACGTCGATAAGTTCTCGCTCGTCTGACGGCGACGGAATCGCACTGCCATACAGGGTTTTCATCCGTTCGGCGTGGGATAGTGACGTTGAGAGGCCGCGAGCAATGTCGCTGGTTACGTGTTGTCCACCAACCGGGATTGAATCGGCGTGGATAACTTCACCATCATAGAATACGGCAATGGTGGTCGTACCACCGCCCATATCCACGATGGTGACCCCTAGATCAACTTCATCTTCGACGAGACAAGCCAGACCTGACGCATAGGGTGCAGCAACAGCAATCTCAATATCGAGATGACAGCGACCGAGGCAATTAGCAAGGTTTCTAAGTGTCGCTGTGCGTGCTGAGATAGCGTTGATGTCGACGCCCAGTGTTTCAGCAAACATCCCGCGTGGGTCACGAATGCCGCGCATGGCATCGAGCGAATAGCCGACAGGGAGGCAGTGCAGGATCTCGCGATCTGCATCGTGCTGGATGCTATTGCCCTGCGCTAACGCCTTGCGCATATCGGCTTCATTTATTTCCCGGCCTGATATTGCCAACTCGACGTTGTATGTTTCGGAAGAAAGGTTGCCGCCTGAGACATTTACAACGACCTCCCTAATTCGTTCGCCAGCTAATTCTTCCGCCGCGCTAACAGCGGTTAGAGTGGCGTTTTGCGCGGCGTCCATATCGATAACCGCGCCGCCGCGTACCCCCTTTGATGCATGATGCCCGGTGCCGATGATGCGAACGCCGCCATTAGCCAGCGGTTGGGCCAGCAGACAGCATATTTTTGAGCTGCCGATATCAAGAGCCGCTATTAACCCGGTCCTTGCCTTATTCACAGGGCGACCCTCCCTTTAGGTTTGTCAAAGTACCAACCATCGTTATGTCCTTTGCCCTTTGACGCGCGTCGTTTGCGAGCCGAGAACACCGGGGCGAATCAAGAGCCTGTTGGGTAACCGCATGTCGATCATTCGGACATCACGGGCTAACAGACGATGTTTGGCGTTTAGGCGGGCTAGCCGTTGCCAAGCCTTATGCGGGTCCTGTTCCGGGAGTCTGACTTTGATGCCGCTTTTGAATTTTAAATTCCAACGCCGTTTCCCAATGAGTGTGGCAGAGGTGACGTTCCGCGCGAGGGCTGGCTCGCTGGCGATCATAGCGAGTAGCGTCGGCGTCGCTTTGGGGGCACCTTTCCCGACGATGATGAGGAGGTTGTGGAAGCGTCCCAGTCCTCTTGAAGTGATGGTGACGCCATCTATATCCATCAGGTACAGGCGCCGTTTTTTCTGCAAGAGCACCATCGGCTCTCGCTCAGTGATTTGAATGTCGACTGTATCTGGCCAATGTCGTTTGATGACGGCCTCGCGAACCCATGGCAGCTTAATCAAGCGATCCCGGAGACGATCCATATTAAAGCCCAATAACGGATCGCCCCGTTTTAACCGGACGGCGCGGATGACATCGCGACGTGTAGCGTAATGACGGCCCCGCAAAGTTACTTTGTCCACTTTGAGACCGAGTTCAGCGGTTTGCGTTACAGTTTGCTGCCACAGGGCATCTAGTCCTCGGCTAATCGTGCCGCTCTGCCATAGCCAAGTTGGGCCACCGATTGCTATAGCGGCAACTGCGAGGACCACTCCTCCTTTTGTCGTTGGCCGAACCCATTTGGGGGCAGGCTTTTTCCGTGTGGAACGCGGAGATTTTTTCTTTCCGGAGCCGGTGTCCGGGTACCGGGCTTTATGGAGCGTTTCCATTAGCTTCTGCATGCGGCGTTCTCCACCATCCAGGAAACCAGGTCGCCAAATTCGATACCAGCATGAGCAGCTTGTTCAGGAACCAAAGATAAAGGTGTCATCCCGGGTTGAGTGTTGATTTCGAGCATTATCAAGGATCCGGGATCTGACTGAGTGTCGTCATAGCGTAAGTCGGCGCGCGTTACGCCCCGGCACCCAAGGGTTTCGTGCGCGGCGCGGGCATGCGCCATGGCGGCCTTATAAATTGGTGGAGGCAGTGGGGCGGGAACTATGTGAGTTGTCCTGCCTTCCGTATACTTAGCCTCATAGTCATAGAAACCGTCATCGGTCCTAAGTTCGGTGACGCCCAATGCTTGATCGCCCATAACGGCAACGGTGATCTCTCGACCGGGGATATATTTTTCCACCATGACTTTGTTGCCAAATGTCCATTGGGTATCCGTCATCGCTGCGCGGCTTGCCTCATCACTTACAATTTGGACACCGACGCTTGACCCCTCATTGAGGGGCTTCATCACATAAGGTGGCTCCATGACATGACCCGCCAGAACCTCTTCGCGGCTGGCGATAACGTGTTCGGCGCAGGGGATGCCCGCTTCTTCGAATAATCGTTTGGCCACGGGTTTATCCATTGCCAAGGCAGAAGAGAGAACACCAGAATGGGTATAGGGGATATTCAACAGATCGAGCATGCCTTGCATGCAACCGTCTTCCCCGTAACGACCATGAAGCGCGTTAAATACGGCGTCAGGTGCTGGATTAAGGGCGTTGATAATTGCTGTAATATCGTCGCTGACGTCTATCTCAACGACGTTATAACCCTTGTCGCGTAGGGCACCTGCCACGGCTGTACCTGAAACAAGTGAAACGTCGCGCTCAGACGAAATACCACCAAGGAGAACTGCGACACGCTTACTCATGATGCGCCTCCGACTGTTGGAAGGGCGCCAATTCGTTTGATTTCCCATTCGAGTTTAATGCCGGTTTCATCCTCGACCCGACGGCGGACTTCTTCGCCCAAACCTTCCAGATCAGCAGCTGTGGCTGTCCCGGTATTAATCAGGAAATTGCAATGAGTATTTGAAACCTGGGCACCGCCACGCTGTAATCCGCGGCAACCTGCTTTGTCGATGAGTTGCCAAGCCTTGTGGTCGTCAGGATTCTTGAAAGTACTGCCACCGGTACGCTCTCTAATTGGCTGAGAGTTTTCTCTCGCGGAGGCGATTTCTTCCATCCGCGTCGAAATAGCGTCTGCGTTGCCCAGCTGGCCTTGGAGTTGTGCAGAGAGGAATATCCAATCTTCCGGCGCATCGCAGTGACGATATGTATAGCCAAGTTCGGCCGGTGTCTTTCGGTGGAGATTGCCTTGACGGTCAATTGCCGTCGCTTCGATCAGGACATCATTGATTTCAGTTTCATAGGCGCCAGCATTCATTCGCACAGCGCCGCCTATCGATCCGGGTATGCCGCTTAGGAACTCGAGTCCGCCAATTTCGCTGTTCCGAGCCTTGCGGGACACCGTGATATCCATTGCTGCGGCACTAGCGGTTACCACGGACCCGTCTACGGCGACATCCGTGAATGCCCTGCCTAGCCTGATTGTAACTCCAGAAATTCCGCCATCACGGATAATGAGGTTGGAAGCGCCGCCGAGAATGGTAACGGGGATATCGAGTGGCAATGCTGTAAGAAAAGACTGAAGGTCGTCTTGATCAGCCGGATCAAACAATACTTCGGCATTGCCACCAACGCGAAACCAGGTCAGCCGCGCGATGGGTGCGTTAGCCGTTAACGTGCCCCGAACTTTGGGAAGCTGATCAATGAGGTGATCCAGATTTTGGGCGGCCATCATGTTCCGGCCTCCCGTCTTACATCTGCTTGGCTCGAGAGGGCTTCAAGTGCATCCGGTAAATCATTGGCCCAAGCTGTGATATTCCCGGCGCCGAGGCAAATGACCATGTCACCATCTAACATGATGTCTGCAATGAGGGGGGGAAGAGACTCGGGACTCTCTAATGCCATGACATCGCGGTGACCGTGAGCTCGCAACCCTTCGATCAGGCCTTCTCGATCAAAGCCCTTTATGGGTTTTTCGCCAGCGGGATAGACATCCGCTACAACGACCGTGTCAGCGTCATTGAAACAAGTACAAAAATCTTCAAATAAATCTTTCAACCTTGAATAACGATGAGGTTGGACCACTGCGATGACGCGGCCTCGAGCACTCGCGCGGGCTGCAGCGAGAACTGCACTGATCTCGACCGGATGGTGACCGTAATCGTCAACGACCGTAACCCCGCTGCTTTTGCCAGTAACAGTGAAACGACGTTTGACACCAGAAAATGCTGCGAGTCCTTCGCGAATTGTTTCCGCTGGCGTATCCATCTCTTGCGCAATCGCCACAGCGGCAAGTGCGTTCTGGACATTGTGCTTGCCGACCATTGGCAAAGAAACTCTATCTAGGCGCGTTCCTGCCATTGCTGAACGACCGGAAAAGATGATGTCGAACTCAGTGCGGTTTTCGCTGGTTGTTAGCTGTTCGGCACGGATGTCTGCCTGCGCGTTAAAGCCGTAGGTAATGATTTTGCGATCTGGGACTTGCGGAATTAGCGCTTGTACTTCGGGATGATCGATACAAAGGACCGCAAGCCCATAGAATGGGATATTTGAGACAAAGGTAACAAATGCCTTCCGGACTTCGTCAAAAGATCCGTAGAAGTCCAGATGCTCGGGATCGATATTGGTCACGACCGCAATAGTGGCAGGCAACTTTATAAACGTGCCATCGGATTCGTCGGCCTCAACGACAACCCATTCACCTTCACCGAGGCGCGCATTTGTGCCGTAGGCGTTTATAATCCCGCCATTGATGACAGTGGGGTCCGTCCCAGCCGTATCAAGCATGGCAGCGATCAAAGAGGTCGTCGTCGTTTTGCCATGGGTTCCACCAACAGCGATGGCCCATTTAAGGCGCATCAATTCAGCAAGCATTTCAGCCCGCCGAACGACGGGTATATGGCGTTGTCGGGCAGCCATTAATTCTGGATTATCGGGTTGGATCGCCGATGAGACTACGATAACGGTTGCGTCACCGAGATTGTCACCGCTTTGTCCAATCGAAACCGGGATGCCCATTTCAGTAAGGCGCGCGACGTTGGGATTCTCGGCGATGTCGCTGCCTTGGACTGAGTAGCCGAGATTGTGCAGAACTTCCGCGATACCACTCATGCCGATACCGCCGATGCCGCAGAAATGGATATTTCCGATAGAGAGGGGAAGGGTTCTCATGCGGCCTCCCCACGTTCGGTGAGGTCTATGTTGGCTTCGACTGCATCGGCGAGACGTTCCGCGGCGTCGGCCTTGCGAAGTCGCTTCGTCTTAGCGGCAGCTTCTACCAGAGTTTGCGGTTGCTGCAGGAAACGATGGAGCTCGCCAGCAACAAAGTCGGTCGTAAAGGTGGGCTCAGGTACGCACCAGCTGGCACCAGCGGCAGCAACACGGCTTGCATTCGCGGTTTGATGGTCATCGGTGGCGTGAGGGTAGGGAATGAGTATTGCTGGCCGTCCTGCCGCCATAAGTTCTGAAATTGTAGAAGCGCCGGCGCGAGCGATAACCAAGTGCGCCTTGGTCAGGCGTTCAGGCATATCATCAAAGAAGGTCGCTAGTGTCGCCGAGATGCCGGCCTGTTCATAGGCAGCTTTAACATCCTCAAGATCTTCAGCTCGACATTGTTGCGTAATGTGAAGACGAGATTTCTCATCATGAGAAAGCGACGCAAGAGCCCTGGGTATGACCTCGCTCAGGACTCGCGCCCCTTGGCTGCCACCAAAGATGAGCAGGTTGAGCTGATCGGATTCCGTCAGGGTTGGATACGGTGTTTCGCCAATCTGTGAAATCGCGGTACGAACCGGATTGCCGGTTAGGACAGCTTTCTGACTGGCTTGCGGCGGGACGCCGGATACTTGATCAAAAGATGTTGCAATCGTTCCGACTCGTGGTGCTAACAAGCGGTTCGCGCGACCGAGGACGGCATTTTGTTCGTGGATAATAGTTGGGGTACCGATTTGGGTGGCAGCACACATTGTTGGTACTGACGGGTAGCCACCGAAACCAACTGACGCCGCTGGATTCAAGCGTTTGAGGATGGCGCGCGCTTGCAGCAAACCAACGCCTAACTGCGTGAGCCCCTTGAGTTTGCTGCAAGCGCCGCCGCCAAGGCTCGCCGCCTTGATATGGTGAATTTCTGTGCCTGATCTAGGTTCTCCAAAAGCGGTCCCCCGGTTATCGGTGACAAATGCAATTGGCCAGTTTCGTGATCCCAAAACCTCTGCCAACGCCAATGCGGGATATACATGACCGCCAGTGCCGCCAGCGGCGAGGACAATAGGTTGTTTCAGGAGCGCAGAGGCGTTCATAAACCCGCCTCCTGTCCAACGCGACGGCGCGTCAGTGAAAGCGCCATACCGACACAGAGTGCTATGGAAACAAGAGATGATCCGCCGTAGCTAATAAAGGGAAGGGTCATACCCTTAGTCGGCATGAGATGAAGGGTCGATGCCATGTTGACGAGAGATTGCAAGCCGAATTGAACCAATAACCCTGTCACCGCCAGCAAAATGAAGAAGTTGGTTTCTTTGATAACGCGTGAGAATCCGCGAAGAACGATGAACGCGAAAAGCCCGACGATGATTAGGCACGCAATCATGCCAAATTCTTCGGCGGCTACTGCGAATATAAAGTCGGTGTGGGCGTCTGGCAGGACAGTTTTGACTGAGCCTTCGCCGGGGCCGCGTCCAAGAACCCCACCATTCATAAAAGCTTCCATAGATCGCATGACTTGATAGCTATCGCCGGATGATGGGTCGATGAATCTATCGACACGACTGGCGACATGCGGCAGCAAGAAATAAGCGCCAACGGCACCGCCAATACCGATAGCAATGAAAGCGGCGACCCAGAGCATCGGGAGGCCGGCAAGGAAAAACTGAGTGAACCAAACAGCTGACACGACAACCGTCATACCAAAATCCGGTTGGAGCAGGAGTAGGCTTACCACCAGCCCGTAGAGAACGATGGCGGCGGTTCGACCGACTTCTTTGCCATTGTCCCCCCGCATGGCAAAGAGCCAGGCGGTGACGACGGCGAAGGTCGGTTTAATGAATTCGGATGGTTGCAGAGAGAGGCCTGCAAGATTGATCCAGCGGCGCGCGCCTTTGATCTCGGTACCAAAGAAGAAGGTCGCGATGAGCAAAATGAGACTGAGAACAAACAACCCTGTTGCAAACCGCCTTATGCCACGTGGTGACATCAGTGAAACACCGATTAGCGCGGCTATGGCTATGGGCAGGTAGAATAGTTGCCGTCGGACAAAGTGGAAGGAGTCAAACCCTAGTCGATCTGCGACAGGCGGACTCGCCGCCATTGTCATCATTATGCCGAAGCCGATGAGCAGGGCGATTGCGGCGAGTGTCCAGTGATCAATGGTCCACCACCAGCGACCTAACAGAGATGTATCTGTGCGGGTAAACGCGGTCATTGGTTGACCTCTGCGAGGTCAGTAACGAACGATTTAAAGGCATCACCACGAGCCTCGAAATTCTTCCATTGATCGAAAGAAGCGCAGGCAGGTGACAGCAGAACTGTTTTCGGATTGGTTCCGTGATCAATCGCGACGCGGAATGCCTCTTTAGTGGCGGTTTTCAGATCTTCACATTGCGTCACCGGTACTGCACCAGCAAGTTCGGCTTCAAACGCTGGTCCAGCTTCACCAATCAAAAAGGTGTGCTGGATATTGGGTAAAAACGGACGGATTACTGCCAGGCCGTTATCTTTCGCCCGTCCGCCTGCAATCCAGAAGATATTTTTGTAACAGGCCAGCGCCCGTGCGGCTGCTTCGCCATTCGTGGCCTTACTGTCATTTACAAAGGTAACGCCCTTGATGCTGCCAAGATTTTCTGTGCGATGCGGTAGACCGGGATAACTTTTAATCGCCTGGGCAATTTTGTTGCCACTTAATTCGAGTACATGTCCGACAGCAGCTGCGGCTGCGGCATTTTGCCAATTGTGGTCGCCGGGCAAGTTATTTGAGTGGGAAAGATCGCAGATCGCTTTGGAGTTACCGGCGATAGCTTCATAGAGAATGCCGTTATTGGCATAGAAACCGTCGTCCAAAGTGTCCGACATCGCGATGGCAATCGCTTTCCATCCTGAGCGTTGCGAAAATTCTTGATGGAGAGAACGACCGTTGTCGTCGTCGACACCGATGATCGCAATCTGTGGTCCTATTGGGTTTACCTTGTCCCGGAATATTCGTCGCTTGGCTTTGATATAGCCATCCATATCGCCATGGCGGTCGAGATGGTCTGCGCTAACATTTAGAAATACCGCAATATCAAACGTAGCATCTTGTGTTAGATCGAGTTGATAGGATGACAGCTCGAGGACAATGACTTCGTCCTTTGCGGGCATTTCGAAACCCAGTGCTGGTGGCCCTAAATTCCCGCCTATCTGTGATTTTATCCCAGCGGTAGCCAGCATGTGGCCAATTAGGGCGGTCGTTGTCGATTTACCGTTTGTCCCCGTGATTCCGATGAATTGTGTCGTCGGACAGGACTCTATCAGTAACTCGATATCACCGAGGATCGGGCAATTTGCGGCTTTCGCCTTTTGCGCAATTGGATGTGGCTTGTGTGTTAGGGGAACGCCCGGGGCAAGAATCAGGGCGTCGAGTTCAGTGAAATCCTGTGCATTGAGGTCGCATAATGAGATGCTGTCGTTCTGGGCGGCACTGCGTTGATCGTCGTTGTCATCCCACGCGAGAACGTTCGCACCGCTTGCTGACAAGGCGTGTGCCGTCGCAAGGCCTGAAGCGCCAAGGCCGAAGAGAGCGATTTTTTGTTCGCGGCGGGATTGTATCTCGATCACGCGCCCCTCATCGTAATTTCAATGTGGAAAGACCGATCAGCGCCAGGATCATTGCAATGATCCAAAACCGGATGACAATGGTCGGCTCTTTCCAGCCCTTTTTCTCGAAATGGTGATGCAACGGCGCCATGCGAAAGACGCGGCGTCCGGTCAATTTGAAGGAGGCGACCTGAACAATCACGGAGATTGTCTCCAGGACGAAAAGTCCGCCAATGATCGCGAGAACCAGTTCATGCTTGCTGATGACGCTGACCGTCCCAATGGCGCCGCCGACAGATAGCGAGCCGGTATCACCCATAAAGACCATCGCAGGTGGTGCGTTGAACCATAGAAAGCCGAGGCTGGCACCTACCAGTGCGCCACAAAACACTGTGAGTTCACCGGCACCTGGGATGTTGTGCACCTGCAGATATGTAGAGAATACCTGATTGCCGACGATATAGGTTATTAGTGCGAGACAACCTGCAACGATCATTGCAGGGACGATGGCTAAGCCATCGAGACCATCTGTTAGGTTGACCGCATTTGAAGCGCCGACCATGACCAGGACAGCAAACGGTATAAAGAACCAGCCAAGATCGATCAGCAGGTTTTTAAAGAATGGAACGGCGAGGCCCGTGGCAAGGGGGTCTAGCGTGATTTCTGAAATCCACCAGGCGACCGAGCCGGCGATGAGAATTTCAGCAACGAGCTTGATTTTTCCGGGCAGCCCATCGGAGGACCGTTTGGATAATTTTAGATAATCGTCGATAAAGCCGATAGCGCCGAAACCAAGGGTCACAATAAGGACGGCCCATACATATCGATTGCTGAGATCAGCCCAGAGTAAAGTGGCGGTGCTGACGGCAATGAGGATCAAGAGTCCGCCCATTGTTGGCGTTCCCTTTTTTGTCAGGGGGTGGCTTTCGGGACCATCTTCTCGGATTGGCTGACCTTCGCCCTGTTGGCTCTTGAGCCAGCGGATTAGCGGGCCACCGAATAGAAAACTGATAAGCAAGGCGGTAAGGACGGCGCCACCAGTTCGGAACGTCAGATATTGGAATAGATTGAAAAATCCAAAATCATCGGCGAGCGGAAAGAGAAAATTATACAGCATGCCTACACGGCCCCGTTTAATGCCGGTCCCGGTTTTGGGACGGTGTTGATTTGCAATGCACTTAATTGGTCGACAACCGTTTTCATGCCGCTTGCGAGGGAGCCCTTTACAGTGACGATGTCGCCGGCTTTGACCCGAGTGGCGACAGTCTCTCCAAGCAGCTCGGCTGAATCCCGAAAGCCGCCTCTCATTTCGTCGGGTAGGGTCTCGAACATGGCTGCCATCTGACTGCCACAAGCGAAAACCTTATCGATGCCGTTTTTGACCAGCGTGTCGGCGAGCGCGACGTGATAGTCGTGAGAGTTTTTACCTAATTCGCGCATGTCTCCGAGAACTGCGATCCGTTTGGCGCAGGGCTCGGGTCGCATAGCCGCCAGCGTTTCCATCGCGGCCCGCATGGATGCTGGATTGGCGTTATAACTTTCGTCGATGATCGTGAAGCTGCCATCGGTTACGTTAATGATCCGCCGCGCCCCGCGTCCCGCGATTGGTGTCAGCTCGCTTAGGGTTTTTGCGGCGGCGGCAACATCGGCATCGACCGCACAAATAGCCGCTAAAACGGCGAGGCTGTTCTGAACAAGGTGTTGCCCGGGCAACCCCAGGCGGTAACCAATCCGACGTCCGCAAATAACGGCCTCGACATTGTTGCCCGAACTATCGGCGACGCGTGTGATTAGACGCGCATCGGCTTCGGGATTTTCACCGAACGACAATGTTCGCGCAACGTTGGGCGATCTGGCCCCTTTGGCAATTCTGACATAAAGCGGATTGTCGCGATTCAAGATCGCAGTGCCGTCATTCATGCCGGCAAAAATTTCGGCTTTGGCATCTGCTATGGCTTCAATTGAATCGAAAAATTCAATATGGGCGGGCTCAACGGTTGTAATGATGGACACGTCTGGCCGGATCATCTTAGAAAGCGGCGTGATCTCGCCAGCATGATTCATACCAACTTCAAAGACGCCGTAATCGGCATCCGCAGGGAGTCGAGCCAAAGAGAGTGGAACGCCCCAATGATTATTGTAACTATGGGCACTGGCGCTTGTTTTCCCCTGCAACATCAATGCATTACGAAGGGCGTCTTTGGTGCCTGTTTTGCCAACGCTGCCTGTAACCGCAATGATCTTAGCAGTACTTCGAGCACGCCCGGTTTTGCCGAGATCATTGAGGGCGGTCATGGTATCGGCGACTTCAATAACGGGCGCGTTATCGGGAAGCCCGTTGGGTCGGTGGTCAATCAGGGCTGCTGCAGCACCGTCCGCAAGGGCCTGAACGACATGATCATGGCCATCGACGCGTGGCCCCTTGAGGGCGATGAAGAGGTCATCTTTTTCTACGGTTCGGCTGTCAATAGAAACGCCGGTAGCAGACCAGTCAATGCTGCCTTGGCCGTCAGTGGCCGCGCATACAGAATCTCTGGTCCACAAAATATCCGTCATCGATCCCGGTCTCCCATTGAGTCGATGACCGCTCGGGTGATCGCGCCGTCTTCAAATGGCAATATTTGATCACCGATAATCTGTCCGGTTTCATGGCCTTTGCCGGCAATGACCAGAACATCATTAGGCGCAAGATCAGAGGCCGCTTGGTGAATGGCTTCTGCTCTATCGCTGATTTCAGCGGCATCCGGGCAGCTTGCTATGATTTCTGAGCGGATCGTTGTGGCGTCTTCGCTCCGCGGATTATCATCGGTGATGTATATTCTATCCGCCAGATCACGCGCGATCGCGCCCATTTGGGGGCGTTTGCCCCTGTCTCTATCGCCACCGCAGCCGAAGACAATACTTAGTTTCCCTGCCGTATGAGGACGAAGAGCCGCCAACAAGGTGCCAAGGGCATCAGGAGTATGGGCATAATCAACATATATGGGTGCGCCGTTGGGTGTATGGCCGATGAGTTCGAGACGCCCGGGGGGGCTCTCTAGTTCGGGCAACAACGCGATGACATCATCTACGTCGTCTCCACATGCGATTGCGAGTCCGAGGGCGCAAAGGGCATTTCTAGCCTGAAATACGCCGGGAAGAGCGAGGTCAACTTCATAATGTTTGTCCAACACCTTTATCGATAAAAGCTGGCCGTCAGGCTTTGCTTCGATCCGTTCGATACGGATTTCGGCGGCAGCGCGGCCATAGCCTATAATGCGCAGTCCCCTTGCTCTCGCAATTGACGAGAAAATCGGAAAATCGTCAGAATCTGCGTTCAATACGGCGGTGGCATCGTCTGGTAAAACACTATCAAACAAGCGCAGCTTCGCAGCCCGGTAATTATCCATCGTTCCGTGATGATCCAGATGGTCACGGGACAGGTTGGTGAAAGCCCCCGCTGCGAGATGAACACCATCGAGCCGTGACTGTTCCAGCCCATGACTTGAAGCTTCGAGGACGATGTGCCCAACACCGTCGTCGGCCAAGGCTTTTAATTCACGATGTAGTGTGACTGGATCGGCTGTTGTTAATCCAGCTCCGCGTCCACTATCTGTTTCCGCGGTTGTAACGCCGAGCGTACCAACAGCGGCTGCTCGATAGCCGAGGCGCTTCCATATGTGATGGGTAAACCAGGCGACCGATGTCTTACCGTTCGTGCCGGTTACAGCTGCGGCGATACGCGGTTGAGAGCCGAAGTAGCGGCCTGCGAATAGTGAAAGACTTCGACGAGGATTATCGACATCGATTACCGGAATTTCGTTGGCTTGTGGTGGGAGGTCTGTGCCTGTCGGAGCAAGGATGGCTGCCGCGCCGCGTGCTAGCGCATCGGTGATAAAGTCGCGGCCATCAGATTGGGAGCCAGGTAGTGCTGCAAAGAGGTAGCCGGGTTTTACGGCACGAGAATCTGCCGTCAGACCCGCAATGTCAGGGTCCAGGCTGGTGGAGTGAGCTCTCATGTCTGCTCCTGCGAGGTCAGAAAGACGCAAGGCGACGCTTCCCTTCTTTTTTTGTGACGATGTCTATCGCCATCTCGCGCTCTATTTCTGGCGCTTTCTCATCTACGGCTCGAACACCAAGCATGGGCGCGATGCGAGCAATTACTTTTCCGACGACGGGCGCTGCTACCCATCCGCCTGTCGCATATCCAAAGGTTTTCTTGGTGCCGCTTGGTTCGTCGATCATGGCGAAGACCACATAGCGTGGTGCGTCCATGGGGAACGCTCCGACAAAGGACGACATCAACGCCTTTTTCTTGTAACGACGCCCGACCACTTTTTCAGCAGTGCCAGTCTTGCCGCCTACGAGATAGCCTTCGGCTGCGGCTTTTCGGCCTGTGCCCTTGGCAACGACGAGACGGAGTAATCGTCTGACGCGTTCAGATGTTTTTGCAGAAATAACCCGGCGACCGCTCGTCTTCGACCCTACTCGTTTCTTAATAAATGTTGGGGCGTGATAAATTCCGCCGTTGATCATCGCACCGACACCCGCGACCAGCTGCATCGGACTAATGGATAGACCGTGGCCAAATGAAATTGTCATGGCGTTGATTTCGCGCCAGCGACCCGGGATCAGCGGCGCACCAATTTCGGAAATCTCAACAGGTGAGGGATGTAGGACGCCGATCTTTTGAAGAAAAGCGCGTTGCTCAACGACGCCGACATCAAGTGCCATCTTGACGGACCCGATATTGGACGAATACATGAAAATCTCGGGAACCGAGAGCCACCGCCGTTTAGCGTGGTAGTCGCGAATGACGAAGCGTGAAACGCGAATAGGGTGTGTTGCATCGTAACCACCACGCATCGAAACTCGGCCAGCATCCAATGCCATCGCAGTGGTAAAGATTTTAAAAGTAGAGCCCATTTCATAGACACCAAGTGTGGCTCGGTTGAACCGCGTGTCGGGTTCGATGTCTGAAGGAAGATTTGGATCAAAGTCAGGCAGTGAAACGATACTAACGACCTCGCCATTGCGGACATCCATAACGATGCCGGCGGCACCAACGCCTCGGAACTCCTGAACCGCCTCGGCGAGCTCCTTACGCATGGCATGCTGAACGCGGACATCGATCGAGAGTTTAAGGGGCGTATTGTTTTTTCGAAGATTGTCGTCGAAGTGACGTTCGACACCGGCGAGGCCACGATTGTCGATATCGGTATGTCCGAGAATATGTGAAGCGAGGGCTGCCGACGGATATACCCGGCGTTCCTCATCACGGAAGTCGAGCCCAGGGATCCCGAGCTTGTTGACTTCGTATTTTTGGCGCGGGGTGAGGTGGCGCCGTAACCAAATAAAGCTGAGATCTTGGCTCAGTTTTTTGTGAATTTGTCTGCGGTTGAGGTCTGGCAGAACACTAGCGAGTTTGTTGACGGCTTCCCGTGTATCCAACATGACACGAGGGTTGGCATAGAGCGATGCAGTCTTAAGACTCGTGGCCAGCAAATTGCCGTTGCGGTCAACAATATTTGCCCGCCCTGTCTTGAGAGCGGCCTTGCCAACGGTACGTGAGTATTGTGGTTGGCTTTTCTCGACAAACATCGTAACGCCGATCAAGCGGCCAGTTACAACCAAGAATGCAGCGGAGAACAACGCGCCGGTGATCAAAAGCCTGCTACGGCCGGTTTCAACACGCGGCGGTACTGGCGGCTCGCGCCGCCGTTTTTTTGGGAAAAGAGGTTGGCGGCCGATCATTGTTTACGCCTAATTTTGGCGAACAGGGGGGGGACCTGATCGGCCGCCGGGGGATTAGGATTGGTTAGACTGGAGTTTGCGGCCTGGCCGCCACGGGCACCTACTGGTCGAAATGGGATATCTTCGATATCGACTGTCTGCGAAGCCTTTACGGGTTTCAAGCTCAGAAGGCGACGCCCTAAGTCCTCAAGACGCGCTGGTTGATTAAGGTAACTCCATTCAGCTTTCAGAACATGAACCGCCTCGAGATTTTCCAGCGTTTTGCTGTGGATGGTGGCCAGCTGTCCTTCCATCGATTTTACTTCGTATTTGAGGACAAACAGCCCGATACCCGCTGCGGTCGCTAGGAACATCCAGAACAATGTCGCGGCCTTAATCATGCTGCCCCTCCGATATCTTCGGGTTGCAATGACCAGGGCGCCGCGCCTGTGCGTTCAGCAGTACGAAGCCGCGCTGAGCGTGCCCGAGGATTTTCTGATGTTTCAGCGTCGTCGGGGCGGATTGCGCGGCGATGGAGTTCGGTGAAAGTTGCAGGTTGTGCTGCCGACACGTCTTGCGGCGCGTGACGTGATCCACGCGATGCACCACCTGACCGGTCCCGGAGAAACGTCTTTACAATGCGATCTTCCAGCGAATGGAAGCTGACCACCGCTAACCGCCCACCAGCCGAAAGCAAGTTTTCTGCGGCGTTTAGCCCACGCCGCAACTCTCCAAGCTCATCATTGATATAAATACGCAGCGCTTGAAATGTACGGGTTGCTGGATCAATCGCTTTTGTGCCTGGTTTTGCAGGGGGATAACAGTCACGAACAATGTCGGCGAGTTCTAAGGTGCGGCTGATCGGGGTATTGGATCGAGCTTCCACAATGGCACGGGCAATACGCCGCGAGCGGCGTTCCTCACCATATTTGTAGATGATGTCTGCGAGTTCGGTCTGTTCAGTGTCATTGACGATGTCTGCAACGGTTGGCCCGTCATGAGACATACGCATATCTAAGGGGCCATCAAATCGAAACGAAAATCCGCGCTCGGGATCATCAATTTGAAATGAAGAGACACCTAGGTCGAGCATAACGCCGTCGACATTGGGCACGTTATGGTCGTTGAGCAGGCGATCCATGTCGCCGAAGCACCCATGGACCGTTAAAAGGCGACCATCGAATTCTTGCGCCACGGTGGCGCCACGGGCGCAGGCTTCAGGATCCCGGTCGATGCCCCAGACGGTGCACTTGGCGGCGTCAAGAAGACCGCTACTATAACCGCCGCCACCAAAGGTGCCGTCGACATAAATTGCTTGTGCGCGCGGGTTTATAGCGGCGACAACCGCTTCTAGGAGGACGGGACGGTGGCCCCCGCCCATCATGTGCCGTTCCCGTTCTCGCGCAGTCTTGTGCGGAGCGATGTTACGGCATCTAGTTGATGTTTCTCGAAGGTTTCAGGGGCCCAAATTTGAAAACGCGTTCCGCGCCCAACGAAAGCGGCCCGGTCCGTTATACCGGCTGCTTCTGCCAGCAAAGTTGGTAATAGAATCCGCCCTTCGCCATCGAACGGCAATTCATGAGCCATGGCCATGATGGTATCGATCATATTGTCAGTGCCGAGCAGAGCCTGCTCGAATTCGCCGTCTGCCATGGTTTTATCGAGGCGACGTTGATTTAAATCCTCCAGCATTGCCCGACCAAACGCATCGATTGCAGAATCGGCGAGGGATGGATAAGCGATAACACCCTGGTAGGAAGCTTCTGATAGGGCGGCACGAAACGGTGCCGGGACCGATACTCGGCCCTTGCGGTCGACCTTGTTCACAAATGTGGACAAGAAAGACGTCACCTTAAACCCCCGTTCCAAAACCTGTGGCGCTTCTACCCCTGAAGAAGCGTCCGAACTCAGCTTTTCCCATTATTTCAAATATGGGAATTAATGGGTTATCATGGGATTTCATGGTTTGTCAATGGGAACTGCTGCCATTGTCCGACTTTATTCTTGGTAAAAACGGCACTTTTCCGGGTTCGTAGGCTTGGACCTGAAGCTTCAGACCGTATCAACGGGTGCCAATTATCGAAGTTAACTAGCCAATGCGGCGATTTTTGGTGGGATTTCGGGCTTTTTCATGAAATCCGCCAGGTTTAGGCACCGGTTCAACGCCTGAGGATTAACCTTTTTAAATTCAATAGGTTATCGATGGAGAAGCCGTTCACATTTGTTAATAATGCGTGAACGATCCCCGAAATCAAAAAGGCCAGACGGTCTGTAAGCCGGGTTCTGTCCCTGCTTGCGCAGGAGATGGCTATTCATCTGGGACGCCCGTTACCGGACGCCTCGCGCGACCCACCCGGGCGACAGCACGAAAACATGCCCTTGGATCGAAATCCAAATGTCACCCCTATTCGGTCTTGCTCCCGGTGTGGTTTACCCTGCCACCACCGTTACCGGCGGCGCGGTGCGCTCTTACCGCACCCTTTCACCCTTACCCGCAAAGCCCAAAGGCGAGCAGGCGGTTTACTTTCTGTGGCACTTTCCCTGGGGTCGCCCCCGCCGGGCGTTACCCGGCACCGTGTTTCCGTGGAGCCCGGACTTTCCTCCCTCCGCAGGTTTCCCTGATGCGAAAGGCAACCATCCGACCGTCTGGCGGCCAAAATGTGCCGCCGCATCGGCGACGGGTCAAGCTATCTTCGCACAAGCAGTGATTAGCTGGACTGTTTCGGAATCAGCCTTGCCGTCGATATTTGCTGGTCGATAGCGCCGTTGAAAGGCTGTTACAACGTCGACCAAGGACGTTTCGGGGTTATATCCTCGCTTCGATAGCAGTCCGCGAAGCTCTTCGTTAGGTGTGTCAAACGCCGGACCGGGATTCTCTTCTAAGTTGGCTGATGGCCAATAGCCAATATTCCTTGTGGCAAGCCGCTGCCACGGGAAGAGTTCGCCAGGGTCCTGTTTACGTTCAGGAGCAACGTCGGAATGCCCTAAAACATTTTTTGCCGGTATGGCGTGGCGGATCAAAATGTCAGCGGCGAGTTCGGCGAGAGCTTCAATTTGCTCTTCCGGAAAATCGCGATAGCCCCATTCGTGGCCGGGATTCTGTAGTTCAATTCCAATTGACGATCCGTTGATATCGGTTTCGCCCGCCCAATAGCTAACACCGGCATGCCATGCACGTTTATCTTCGTCTACCAGTTGGGTGATGGTCCCGTCTTCATCTACAAAATAATGCGCACTAACCTCTGAAGTGCTGCCACACATTCGAGCGAGGGAGTCTTCGCCAGATTTCATCCCAGTATAATGAAGGATCAGCTTGTCTATCGAGCTACCCTGCCCACGGTCACCGAAATTTTGGGAAGGGCGCTGCAGAATTTTCATCTTTCGTTGCTCCCATCCTTCGCGAGGGATGATTCCGCAGTAACTGATTTTGGACCCCGCAGGACAATTATGGCAACGCCAGCGATGGTGATCAATCCGCCCAGCACAAGTTGCCAGTTCAGGTTTTCATCTAGGAATAGAATACCGAAGATAATTCCTAAGAGAGGAACCAGGAGTGTAAAGGGCATGACCTGATTGGTTTGATAGCGCGGCAGCAATCGATACCAAAGACCTTGGCCGAACACGCTGGCGATCAACCCCATATAAAGAATGCCCAATAACGCTGGCGTCGATGCAGATGTCGTTGACGCCCATTGGTTTTGTTCAAACATAAACGAAACGGCAAAGGCCATGGGGGTACTGAAAATACAAACCCAGGCGTTAACTGACATAAAGTCTACTTTTCCGAGGTGCCTAATCTGGATGGTCGCCACTGAGAAAAATAATGCGGAAACTACCATCACCAGAAACATTTCGATGCGACCTTCGAGTTGCGGCACGCCCGAGATAACCGTAATGCCGACGAAGGCGAAAATAACTCCAAGAATACGGCGCCAGCCAAATGTCTCGCGGAAGAAAATCCAGGCGAGCAGAGCGGCAAAGGGAACTGACGCCTGCATCGCGAGCGCACCGGTTCCGGCTTCGACATATTGAAGGCCAACCAGACCCAAACCGAAATGCAGGATACACATCGTGAAGGCGATACCCATCAGCGGCAGGACCATGCCGCGTGGCGACTTTGCGAACCAGACCAGCGCCAGCGCCGCGACGGCGAGACGAAGGCCGAGAAGAAAGTATGGTGGAATGGCCAGCGCCCCGGTGCGCATGGCGATGAAGTTGCCGCCCCAGATCGTCACCACGGTTAGAACCAGGATTATATCGACCGGTTTCACTTCATGCCGCGTTGTTTTGAAATTTCGTCATAGGCAGCATTGATGGCGGCGATCTTTTCAGTGGCAATTTCAATAAAATCTTCTGGCATCCCCTGGGCAACCAACGTGTCTGGATGATGTTCTCTCGCAAGCTCACGCCATGCTTTTCTAATTTCAGAGTCACTCATGTCTCTGGTTACACCGAGAATGGCATAGGGGTCGTCCATTGCGGCCCCCATATGAGCAACCCGCATTCGGTCAAATGTCGCCTCATCAAAGCCGAATATGTCTGAACATTTTCTGAGAAAGTTGATTTCATCTGGATGAGCAACACCATCGGCTTTCGCTATGTGAAACAACCCACCAAGGAGCTCTTCAAGTACTGCCGGATTGTCGCGGAATAGTTTGGCTATTTGTTTGGCATAAGGCTCGAAGCCGCGGGAGTCTTTTCGAGCCTGATCGAAGACCCTGCCAACATTTTTGATTTCATCCGTCGGGATATGAAATATCTGTTTGAAAGCATCAACTTCATCCCGTGTGACGGCGCCATCTGCTTTTGCCATTTTTGCAGAGAGAACGATGACGCCGATAGCAAAGGTGGTTTGTTTTGCAAGGCTGGGCTCTGCGCCATCTTCTTGATCACCCTTGATGCGGTCATAAGCGTGGCCGGCTATCCCTCCCAGCAAAGCGCCAAGTGGCCCACCCATCATGAGGCCCGCTGCGCCACCTAATACTTTTCCCCAAATTGCCATTTTCTTGCCGCTTACCGTAATCCGATCTTGCCGACGCCAGGTAGTCGGATCGCCAAATCGCCAGGGTCGATACCGAATGAGAGACCGAGAATATTGAATTCGATTCCCTCGTCTTTCGATACCAGGATGCCAAGAGCACCAAAAATTGAAAATTGCGCGCCGCCGCCGCTTGGCGCTTTGCCGAAAATTGAACCACCCGGTAAGTAGTCTTTGCCGATTGCTGTCGGTGGTAAATCGACGGAAAGTTCGGGAACGCGTCGCGTCACAAAAGCCGTAAAGGTATTGCTGTTAGGACCTGGCCACGTCGTATAGGTACCCGCATAAGGGTAGGCTTTGACCGCTATCCTAATATCCTTGATTGCTTTGGCTGCTTTTGCGCCTCGTAAGTCCGTCAAGAGTTCTGGCCGAGCACCAAACCAATATCGATCTGTTTCATCGTTGTGAATTTGTAGGGCACTGCCGCCACCAAAGGCGTACCAGCCCATCACTTCGTAAACCGTGTACTCTTTCGCATTTTCAGGTTTGACGGATATCCAAGTGTGGACAGCAAAGGCACCGCGCCATGAAAAGGCGCGCGCTGCATATACCTGTACGACGGCTTCCGGCGTTGTATCAACTTTGGGAGCGAGGCCGCTACTCTGACGGGTTGCAGTTCGCCAATCACCAGCCACGTTTTCGTCTCCCCCGGTCGCTACTGCGACGGGACCAAGCATTAAAATTAGTAAAAGACTGGTGACTCTGCGAACCCATTTCATAGGGGTAAGACGTTATCACTGCTGGCACGGTACAACAATAAACAACCGGTAGATGGCAAAAATTTGACCGACTAGATTTCCAGGAGCGCGTCGACAGATTCTTGATCCATCGTCGGTCGTTCGCCATTGATGAGGGCGCTGACGACATCCATCAATTTTTGCAGTGTTTGCGAGGCCGTCGATGTTTCGTGGGTTAAAAATTCTGTATCGCCACTTTTTATGGCGTCCTCAATACGGTCGAGAAACCTTGGTATATAACGATTTAGGCGTTCAACCGTCGTTTCAAACGGCACTTTGTATTCGGGCGGCGCAACCCCATATGCCTCGATTGCTAGCGAAGCGTCAGAAAACTGACTATCTGCGAAGTGCTCTTCATAGCTTTTGGGTAACCAGGCGCGAGCGTCTTCGAGGCAGTCTGGCATATCCGGTATTAAATCAAGCACCATGACAAGTTCATTGAAATGGTTGAGATAGTCCGTTGCGAGTAGGGTTTTCTCGTTAATGTTGGTACCGGATAAACGCGCACGCAGATTGGTGACGTCCGGATTGTCGGGCGCTAGTTTTGGCTCACAGGCTAGGGGTGCCGCGCTGACCATCTATGAATTGTCTCAATTGTTCTTCGGGGAGACAATTTTTACGGGTAGTCGTGTGAAAAACGTTAACGATAGCAAAATCATATTTCAAACGAGATGGTTCCGGTTATTCGTTCTTTACGGTAAGCCTAAAGCTCAATGTCTGAATTTATGCCTCTTACCCCCAATAAATTACGGTCAGGCTGCCGTGACGGATCATTTGATGGCCCTACGTCTGGTCATGCCCCCGGATTTGTTCAGGCGAATATGGTTATCTTGCCTTCCGATTATGCAGATGAGTTTCAGCAGTTTTGTGACAAAAATCCGCAGCCCTGTCCGGTGCTAGAAGTTTTGACTCCCGGTGGATTTGAGCCTGAGCAGATTGCGCCACTGGCAGATGTTCGAACTGACTTGCCCCGTTATCGTGTTTTTCGAGAAGGGAAAGCCATAGCTGACGCTACGGACATTTCAGAACTGTGGTGTGACGATCTCGTGACATTTTTGTTGGGCTGCTCGTTTGTCGCTGAGGATGCTTTGATGAAGGAGGGGCTGCTCTTGCCGCATATTGCTGAAACGGGATTTGTGCCGATGTACCGGACAACTGTGCCCTGCGCGCCAGCGGGCCGGTTTAACGGAACGATGGTCGTATCCATGCGACCATTTACACCAGATGAAGCTGATCGCGCGGTGGACGTCACGAAACACTACCCGATGGCGCATGGTGCCCCCATTCATATAGGCGATCCGGCCGCGCTTGGCATAAAGGATGTTGCGAGACCAGAATTCGGTCAGCCAGTAACAATGACAAAGGGGCAGGTGCCGGTTTTCTGGCCTTGTGGCGTGACGCCACAAGAAGCCATCGTCAATGCGAAGCCACCATTAGCCATTACCCATGCCCCGGGGCATATGTTTGTTGCGGATATCACTTCGGAGTCTACACGGATATAATCGTAGCGAATAATAGGGAAATAGAAAATGCTGCCAATGCCAATCGGGGATTTAAATGCAATCGCCACCGAGCTTGTCGAAACCGGTAATCGGGTGAAGGTGCTCTGGCAGCAGCCGGAGTCTTTAGCCTCCGTCGCGCGCGGGCGTGAATATCGCAGTGAGTTTCATATCGATCCTGCTGATGAGCTCATGTACATGATAAAGGGCGAGATGAACCTTCACTACCGTACACCAGAAGGTAAAGAAGAAATTACCGTTCTAAAGGAAGGCTGTTGCATCTATACGGCTGCCGGTGTTCCGCATTCGCCCCGTTTTCCACCAGATGCCTTTTTGTTGGTTATTGAACGTCAGCGCCGAGAAGGAGAAATTGACCGATTCCAGTGGTTCTGTCCTGAGTGCGATCACCTTTTGCATGAAGAGCAGTTTGTTGTCAGTGACTATCGAAGCGATCCGGTTTCTGCAGCCTACCAAAATTTTTTCGGGTCTGAAGAACGGCGCACATGCGATAGCTGCGGGCACGTCATGCCCAACCCGTTTGAAAATGATTAGGTCGAGGAACGATGCCTAAAGAAATTATTACATCCGCGACCACGCCAACTACTGGCTTTACAGATAAATCCACGCCGTCGCCGCTGGCGCAGGGTATTCGTTGGGGCAATATGTTGTTCCTGTCCGGACAGGCGGCGCTTGATCCTGAAACACGGGAAGTTGTCTCCGACGATATTCAGGAGCAAACCCGCCAAACCCTTAAAAATCTTGAAGGTGTGCTCAGTGCGGCTGGTGCGACATTCGCCAACGTCGTCAATATGCGTGTTTGTTTGCGCGATGAAGCTGACTTCCAGCAATTTAATATTGCCTTCACCGAATACATGCAGGGAGAAAAGGTAACCCGGACTTGTGTCGGTGGCAGGCCACACCGGGCTGGTGTGAATGTAGAGATTGATTGCATCGCAATGTTCGATTAGCTGCGGCTCAAGGGGACAAGAATGAGACAAGCAACCTTTGGTGATGTCACGATAGATCGCCTGATCGAAGTAGAAGGGCCTGGCTATGCTCCAAACGTTTTCTTTCCTGACGCAACCATGGAAGGTTTTGAAGGCGAGATGGATTGGCTCCTCCCGCATTTTTGGGATGTCGCCGCGAATACCTATTTTCGGGCCATCCAAAGTTACGTGGTCAGGACGCCGCATCATACGGTCCTGGTTGACGCCTGCGTCGGTGCAGAAAAAGAGCGCCCGTCGTCTCCTGCCTGGCATCATCTAGAGTCGACATGGTTGGACCAGCTTATTGCCGCAGGTGTCCATCCGGAAGAAGTAGATTACGTGTTATGCACGCATCTCCACGCCGATCATGTCGGTTGGAATACACGACTCGAGAATGGTCACTGGGTACCGACGTTTCCAAATGCCAAATATGTGTTTCACAAAAACGAATATGAACATTGGGGAAATGTTGGCAAAGAAAGCGGCGGTCAAGGTTCACAAGATGGGTGTTTTGTTGATTCTGTTTTGCCCGTCATGGCGGCTGGTCAGGTAGCCCTCGTTGATTCCGATTTCTCGATAGATGATCGGTTTACGTTGGATCCGACACACGGCCACTCACCGGGCCATGTCTGCATCGATCTGAAGGCCAATGATCAACACGTTGTTATGTCGGGCGACATTTTACACCACCCTATTCAGATTGCGTATCCAGAATGGAACAGTCGTTTTTGCGTTGATGCGGAAATGTCCCGTGCTAGCCGAACTGATTTTGTGCAGAAGCACGCTGACACCGATACGCTTCTACTGCCGGCTCATTTCGCCAGCCCAACGATGGGACGAATCGTAGATAACGGTGCGCGCTGCAAATATCAACTGGCTGACGACTAAGCTGTGTCTGACTCTTTGCTTCAGGAATTACGAACGCTTTTAGGTGACCGTGTTTCGGTTGCTGATGCGGTTCGCGCACATCATGGCAAGGACGAGTCACACCACCCAACGGCACCCCCAGATATTGTTGTGTTTCCTGACAGCAGCGAGGAAGTCTCAACAATCGTACGGCTGTGCGCTGAAGATCGCGTGCCGATCATTCCTTTCGGGGCGGGTACGTCTCTTGAAGGCGGTATCGGGGCCATCCGAGGTGGTGTTTGCATCGACATGACTGGAATGAACCAGATCATTCAGGTCAATGCCGATGATCTCGATGTGACGGTTGAAGCGGGCGTAACGCGAAAGCAGCTGAATGGCCATCTCCGAGATACAGGATTGTTTTTTCCAATCGATCCCGGCGCAGATGCAACGCTTGGCGGTATGGCATCGACACGGGCTTCAGGAACCAACGCTGTCCGGTACGGTACGATGCGCGAGAATGTGTTGAATGTAAAAGCCGTTCTGGCGGATGGCCGGTTAATTCAATCGGGCAGACGGGCCCGAAAATCTGCTGCCGGGTATGATCTAACCCGGATGTTCGTTGGCGCGGAAGGGACGCTTGGTGTCATTACAGAAGTGACCGTGCGCCTATATGGTGTTCCCGAAGCAATTTCAGCAGCGGTTTGTGGATTTCCGTCCATCGAGGACGCAGTCAGGTGCTGCATGCTGACGATACAGTCGGGTATTCCTGTTGCGCGAGTAGAGCTATTGGATGCTGCTCAGATGCAGGCTTGCATTCAATATTCCTCACTCGACTATGACCCGGTTCCGACATTGTTCTTTGAGTTTCATGGATCGGCAGTGAGTGTTCAAGAACAAGCGACAACCGTTCAGGAGATCGCCGCTGATTTTGGTGGTGGAAACTTCCGCTGGGCTGATAAGACTGAAGACCGTAATAAACTATGGCAGGCCCGCCATGATGCTCTTTATGCCGCCCTTGCACTTAAGCCAGGTGCCAAAGCGTGGTCGACTGATGTTTGTGTGCCCATATCCGGATTGGCCGAGTGCATTGAAGAAACACGATCTGATATCGAAGCCTCATCCTTGATGGCAACGATGGTGGGGCATGTTGGTGATGGAAATTTTCACGTCATTTTTTTGCTGGACCCAGACCGACCTCAGGAATTTGCGGAAGCTCAAAAAATTAATGATCGTATGGTAAGCCGCGCTATTGCAATGGACGGGACCTGTACTGGCGAACATGGTGTCGGGATCGGCAAACAACACTGCCTGGAATTAGAGTTTGGCGAGGCGTTGGCGGTCATGCGGACCCTGAAACAGGCACTTGATCCGTTGAACCTCATGAATCCTGGTAAAATATTACAATCGAGCGATTAAATACTCCCTTTATGTATTGAGATTGCATGTTTTCAACTTTGTTCGCGCTTGCGATCTGAACCGGAACTGATTAAGTCAGAATAACCGGTCCACAGTAGTAATTTGAGCAATGCGCAAATTTTTAATCGGCATAGGTATGTTGGTCGTCTTGGTCATTGGCGCGGCTATTGTCGTGCCAAGTTTTGTCGACTGGAACAGCTATAAAAGTGAGATCCAACAACAGGTAAGACAGGCAACTGGACGAAATCTTACGATTGTTGGTGACCTTGATCTCACGATCCTTCCTGCACCACGTTTGCGCGTGAAAAATGTTCGATTTGCCAATGTAAAAGGCGGATCCTTGCCCGACATGATTAAGTTAGACGCTCTGGATATTCAAATCCGGGTTTTGCCAATGTTGCAGGGACGGATTGAGGTCGCCTCAGTCTTGCTAATTAAGCCAATGATTTTGCTGGAACGTCTTGCCGATGGTCGCGCGAATTGGGAGTTCGCGCCGTCTGGAAAAAAATCTGCTGATAAAAAGTTGCAGCTGAGCAATGTTGCCAGAGCCTCGCATACCGCGACGGCTGTGCAGCTGGACAATGTTCGTATTCAAAATGGCGCCATTCTATGGCGAGATACTGCGGCCGGAACAGAGGAACGATTGGAAAACGTATCGTGGCGATTGAGTGCTGGTTCACTCAATGGGCCTTTTGATCTCCGCGGGAACATGACCGTTAGGAATCTGAAAGCTAATATCGAGGCGGCTATCGGAGAACTTAAACCGACAACAGCGGCTCCTATTTCGTTGGCGATTGAGCTGCCCAAGACGGGTGTTCAAGCTCAAATCAATGGCAGTGTAGTTGCGATTGGGGCATCGCCGCGATTTACCGGCAAAATCAACCTGCGCGGTAAGGATTTGCGGGGAGCGATCATGTCTTTTTCTGGAGGCACGGATCTCCCAGATGCTTTACAGCACCCCTTCCTGTTGAGAGCTAATATGAAAGGGTCTGAGAAAGGTGGGGCAATATCCGGTATTGATATCGAGGTGGGAGGAACGCGAGCGGCTGGAAATGTAGATATTGCTTTTGACAAGCGACCTAAAATAACCGGCAAATTAGCGGTGACCCGGATTGATCTCGATTCCCTTTTAAAGCCTAGGGTAAAAGAAAAAGGGGTCTCTAAAAAGAAGACCGGTACGTCAGGTAATTCTATAAAAACCAGTACTCCCAGTTCTCTGAAAAAGGCGAAATCACCACAAACGGGCTCGGTATTTGTGTTGCCGGATTTGGATGGGTTCGCTGACCTGACAATTGACGCAATCACCTATAACAAACGCAACATACGGGGCGTCGAGCTTTCGGCGCGTCTTGCAAAAAATTCTCTACAGGTGACGAAAGCAAAGATTTTATTGCCCGGCGGCGGTGAATCGAATGTGACTGGTGTTTTGTCTTCATATAAGGGAAGAGCAAACTATCAGGCAACGATCGCGGCGCGGGCTGATAATTTGCGAGCGCTTTTAACGTGGCTGGGGACTGATGTCGCTGCTGTTCCTCAAGATCGACTCCGTAAGTTTTCGCTTTCTGCATCAATCCGCGGTGATGATCAGCAGCTGCAAGTTTTAAATGCAAAAGTCGGAATAGATACGACGAATATCGATGGCGCAGTAACCCTGGCTCTACGGAAGCGGCTGGCTTTTGGTGCGAGTATTCGCATCGATAATTTCGACGTCGACGCTTATCAATTGCCAACAAACCGAATAGCAAAACAGGCCCAGAAATCTACCTCGGCGTCGAAACCTTCGGTGAAGAGATCAGGCGTGAAGAAGGTTGATAAGAAAGGGGCAGGCACTTCCGCTCCGTTGGCAGCGCTGACGAATTTTGACGCTAACGTAAACATGCAAATGGATCGTTTGATTGTAAAGAAGACTCCTGTTCGCGGGTTGCGGTTTGAGGGCACGCTTGCGGCTGGCGTTTTGAAAATTAAAAACGCATCGGTGCGCAATGTAGGTGGCATGCGCGCATCCATAGCAGGAAGGGTCAGCAATCTTGCCGGGCTACCAACCTTTAGCGGAACAGTTTCCGCAGACGCACGCGATATTTCTGGGCCATTGCGGTTAGCGGGCATCACGCCCCCGCCAAACGCCAAAAAACTGGGGGCGCTACGGTTGCGCGGCAAAGCGGATGCGGGGGCGGATCGGGTAGATTTGGATATGTCGTTCGCCGCAGCTGGGGCGAGTTCGTCTTTGAAAGGAACGATTTCAAACTTTGAGACGAAACCAAAAATCAATGCCACAGTTACTGTGAAACACCGAAAATTTTCGCAATTGCTGCGAATGTTTGGTGGAGACCCCGTAGCACGACAACTTGGCCCCTTTGGCTTGAATTTGGGGGTTAATGGCGATTTGTCCAAGTTGGCTGCGAATTTAAAACTCACGGCAGCAGGCGGGAAACTTGCGGCGATAGGGACGGCTCGGGGTCTTATCGGTACCCCTGCTTTTGCATTGAATGTCACGGCATCGCATCCCTCGGTCCGAAGTTTCGTTCGGCACTTTGTACCAGAGTACCGACCAGCTGGCGGAGCATTAGGGCCTCTTGCAATCAAAGCAGAACTAAGCGGCCAAAATCAAAATTACAGCCTCGGTAATTTCTCTATTGGCGCAGGCGCAATGGTGCTCAGCGGAACTGGGAATCTTGATACCAGAAAAGCACGTCCAAAATTGACTGCGGTTTTGAATGCAAAACGGCTTGACCTAAATCCATTCTTGCCGCCGAAACGAACACGTAGTTCTGTTTCGCCCGTACGTAGCAAAGCGGGGCGCGGAACTCCGTCGCAACGCCGTAGTGCGAGAATTCGTCGGTCACGTTCTGTGGAATCGCAATCTCACTATTCTTCGAAACGTATTGATACGGGACCTCTTGGCTTGCTCGACGCGGATATTTCCATCGCCGCTAAATCATTGCTCTATCGTCAATTTAAGGTGGATACCCCGACGATCAATGCGACGCTTGCAAACAAACTTCTCACGATCAAGAAGATTGCCGGCAAGATGTTTGATGGGACGTTTTTATTGAACGGTAATTTTGACGCGCGGCGCACGCCTAGAATGGATGGACGGGTGGTAATTTCGAAAGCGAATGTCGGCAAAGCGCTGTTTCAGACCGGTACGTTCGATATCAAAGGGGGCATCACTGATTTTGATCTGAGTATCAGGGGCGCCGGCAGTAGCCCCTTGGCATTGGTGCGTAATCTAAATGGCGCCGGGAAACTCTCTTCCCGAAATGGAATCATTTCGGGCTTTGATCTGAAGGCCGTGAGTGATCGTTTGAAAAACATTGATGGTGTCATCGATATCCTGTCGCTCTTTTTGTCATCGATGCAGGGCGGTCAGTCACGCTTTTCAACATTGGACGCGACTTTTAAAATCAATAAAGGGATCGCGCAATCAAATGACGTATTGCTCAGGGCTGACGCTGCCGAAGGCCGAGCCACGGGATACGCCAATCTACCTAAATGGCATATGGATTTTGGCAGCCAGTTTCGTTTGATCGAACATCCCAAAGCCCCCGCTTTTAAAATGCGTGCTGTTGGGCCCATTGATAATCCACGGCGGTTTTTCGACTTTAAGGATCTGCAATCGTTCTTGTTGCAACGTGGTGTTGGATCACTGATCCGAAAGGTCTTTCCGGGACAGCGTCGCCCGAACACGCAATCTGCCCCTGTCGACAATCAGCAGCAACAACAACAGCGTAAGAAACCGCGTTTGGAAGATCTCATTCCTGGTGTGTTTGACCTGCTAAATAGGCGATAGAAAAGCCTATTTGTTTTGTTCTTGCAGGCTTTTGAGGACATAAACCCGCAACGTTGAAGACAAATTGCCTTCTCGGTGGCGGTCGATTTCGGTAACCAGCTTGTTGAGAGACATGTCGCGGGATTTGGCCAATCCGGCCAATGCCTCCCAAAAAGGTTTTTCCAAGGAAATACTGGTTTGGTGCCCAGCCACCACGATTGACCGTTTCACAGGGGCGGTCATGACCTTCGCCCCGTCCGTTTTCCCTTGGGTTTTTCTTTCTTTGAACGCTTTGCCGCTTCGAGGGCACGCCCTGCCCAGTCAGCCAACTCAATGGGGTCATCTAAAACATCTGGCGGAACCAGAAAATAAGACATCAGAACGGGCTTCTTTTTTCCTTCATAAGTAAATGGCCCTGTCCCGGCATCGAGATATTCCTGCCGATTTCCATCGTCTACTTTGAAGTAAATGTGGTCATAGGCAATAAGGGCAAACATGATTCCGTCTATGTAGAAACCAAAGCCCCCGAACATTGAACGCGACAGAACGGGTCCAAACGGCAGGAGCCGTCCGAGCATTTGATCGCGAAAGTCTTTTGACGAAGCCATAAGACACCATAACAGAAATACCAGTGCTGGATCACTAGCGCCTGTTGGCGCATGATTATGAGATTGGGAGTAACGATTTAGAAACGAGGAACATTGAGATGTCGGGAGTAGTTGAGGCACGGCTCAAGGAATTAGGAATTGAATTGCCGGAAGCTCTGGCGCCAAAGGTCGCTAAGATCAAAGGATCAAATATAGCTGGTTCTTTCTTATATGTGTCGGGGCAAGTACCCCAGTGGAACGGCGATATGCCTTTCATTGGCAAGGTGGGGCGTGACTTTACTATTGAGCAAGGGGTCGAGGCTGCGCGGCTTTGTGCCCTTAACGTGATCGCGCATGCCAAAATGGCCCTCGACGGTGATCTCGACCGTGTCGTAAAGGTCGCGAAACTTAAAGGGTATGTGAACGTTATCCCTGACCTTGCCGAAGTAGCGGCCGTCGTAAATGGTGCGTCGGAATTGATGGTGGATGTGTTTGGCCAGGAAATTGGTGCGCATGCCCGCACCGTCGCCGGGGTCTCGTCGATGCCATTTAACGTGGCGATCGAAGTGGAAGCAGATTTTCTGATCGAATAGCTCTATTCCAGGTGAGCTGCCAAGGCTTGCCAGGGTGTAATTGTCCAATAGCGTACGGCGAGGCCGGAAGGTGAGGGGAGCACGAATACTTTTGTACTCCCCACTGTTTGCTGCTGAATCCCGTATTCCATATTCTTTAAGCCAAAATGGGCTTTGAAAAATACTTGGGCAGAACGTTTTCCGACAAAAGCTAAAATCTTTGGATCTGCTTTTTTTACCACTTGGTACACGCGTTCAGGGTCGTCAGCATCTTTTGGCAAAGAGGCATCGCTACCAAAGACATTTTTCGCCATATCGGTGAAGCCGATCCCGTAGTTAGGCAGCAGTTGATATTCTTCAGGAGAAAATAATCTTGGTGTTAGACCTGTTTCAAACAGCGTTGGCCAGAATTTGTTCCCGGGGCCGGCATAGTAAGCCTGTCTCTGTGCTGAAACTGTTCCGGCGGCGCTGCCACAAAATACCAGCCGCAAGCCTGCGGGTAATATATCCGGCAGGACCGGGTTTACGCTGCCCACTTAAGCTCTAATCGGCTCCAAATCTCTGTGAGCGCTTTTACCAACCGGTCCATATCGTCGTCGCTATGAATAGGCGACGGCGTTAATCGTAGCCGTTCGGTTCCCTTTGGCACTGTCGGATAATTAATCGGCTGAACGTAAATCCCATAGCGATCCATGAGATCGTCGGTGACCTGTTTACACAGAACTGGGTCGCCAACCATGATCGGGACGATATGCGAGACCGATGGCATCACCGGCAAGCCGGCATCAGCCAGTAGTCGTTTGAGGGTCGCAGCACGTTCCTGGTGGAGTTCGCGCTTTTCCTGGCCATTGTCACGGACATGACGCACGCTGGCTGCGGCAGCTGCTGCCACCGCGGGCGGCAGGGAGGTCGTGAAAATAAAGCCGCTGGCATTTGAACGAACGAAATCGATAAGTTTTTGTGACGCCGCGATATAGCCGCCGATGACTCCAAAGGCTTTGGCAAGCGTGCCCTGTACCACTGTAATCCGATCCATTTGGCCGTCGCGTTCAGCGACGCCACCACCGCGTGGACCGTACATGCCGACTGCATGGACCTCGTCGATATAAGTCATCGCACCGTATTTATCGGCGAGGTCACAAATCTCACCGATCGGAGAAATATCTCCGTCCATAGAGTAGACGGATTCGAACACGATAATTTTTGGACGATGGGGCTCTATATCTGAGAGCAAGCGTTCCAGGTCCTCGACGTCATTATGTTTGAAAATACGTTTCTCGGCCCCGCTATGACGGACACCTGCGATCATTGATGCATGATTATACTCGTCTGATAAAAGGACACAGCCCGGCATATTTCCAGCCAGCGTCGATAGCGCTGCATCATTGGCTACGTAGCCTGACGTGAAAAGGAGCGCGGATTCCTTCTTGTGCAACTCGGATAGCTCTCGTTCGAGAACAACGTGTTGATGTGTAGTTCCCGAAATATTGCGTGTGCCACCGGAACCTGCACCTACCATATCGACGGTGTCTTTCATGGCGTTTAAAACGTCGGGATGCTGGCCCATTCCAAGATAATCGTTGCTGCACCAAACGGTGATCTCGTCGGTGTCATCTCCCGCGTGCCGGGTGGCATGTGGAAAATCGCCAACGTGGCGTTCCAACTCAGCAAATATCCGGTAGTTGCCTTCGGATTTAAGCTTATCAATTGCGTCGCTGAAAAAACCTTCGTAATCCATACCGTTCTTCCTGTTACAGTCGCCCGACTGTTCTAACAGATAATACAAGGCCTCTATTCCCCCGAAAAGTTAAGATTCCTCCTCTCACATTGTTGTTACGAGGCTGGTTAACGTTTCGTTTACAGAATGCCCAAACCCTACTTATATCCCAGTTTTCAACCATTTCGCTGTATCATCGAGTGCTTTTCCGAACCGATCGAACATTTCTGCAATCTCCGATTGGTTAATTACTAATGGTGGCGAAAATGCGATTCGGTCACCGAGGGCTCGGACAATGAGCCCATGATTGAGAGTACAGTCCAAAAGATATGGCCCGACACGTCTTTCTGCAGGAAAAGACTCTCCGGTTTGCTTGTTGGCGACCAGCTCCGCAACAGCGAGCAGCCCAACGCCATCGGTGTCGCCCACCAATGGATGATCTGCAAAAGCTCTAATACCGTTCTGCAGGAATGGTGCCTTTTCCTGAACCATCGTGACTAGATCTAGCTCTTCATAAATATCGAGCGTTTCCAAAGCGACAGCCGCCGCGACCGGGTGCCCTGAATAGGTGAATCCATGACCTAAGGCGCCAATCTCCGCACTTTGTTCAGCAATAGGCTGATACACCGCGTCATTGATCAGAATAGCGGAGATCGGAATATATCCCGATGACAGCGCCTTAGCGCAGGTGATGATATCTGGTTTGATATTATAGGTTTCACTGCCCCACATATTCCCGGTGCGACCGAACCCGCAAATAACTTCGTCGGCAATCATGAGGACATCATGCCTGTCGAGTACAACTTGGATTTTCTCGAAATAGCCAGCGGGTGGAATCAGAACACCGCCGGCGCCCATGACAGGTTCGGCAATAAAGGCCGCGACTGTTTCCGGCCCTTCCTGTTCGATGAGGGTATTGAGATTGCTGGCACAGCGTTCTGAATATTGTTCTTCACTTTCACCTGGTTCCGCCTCTCGAGCGTAATGCGGACAATCAGTATGCAGGAACCCATCTATCGGCAAATCAAACGCCTGATGGTTGATCGGCGTGCCGGTGGCGCTGGCGGCGGCGACAGTTACACCGTGATATCCTTTGACGCGCCCAATGATTTTTTTCTTTTCAGGTTTGCCAATCGCGTTGCTGCGATACCAGACCAGTTTGAACGCCGTGTCATTGGCCTCTGAGCCGGAGTTGGCAAAAAACACTTTGGACATCGAATGGGGTGCTATGGCTAACAAGCGTTCAGCAAGCTCGATTTGCGGCGTGTGACTTTTCTGATTGAACCCATGATAAAACGATAGGTCACGGATCTGCCGTGCTGCTGCCTCCGCGAGGCGCTCATTACCGAAACCAAGCGCCGTACACCAAAGCCCCGACATTCCCTCGATATAGTCTTTTCCAGTGTCGTCGGTCACATAAACGCCATTGCCACGTGCTATAACGAGTGACCCGTCATTTTCGTTGGCGATAGCATTGGTATAAGGGTGCAGCAGTGCTGCAGAATCACGTGCAGCATATGAGTTTGGGTTGGTGACCATGACAGGAGGCGTTCAGCCGCCAGTAACGCTCATGTGGCGTGAAACTGACGGGTCCCGGCGCCGACGATCGATGATGAAATCGTGACCCTTAGGCTTGCGTCCGATCGCTTCATCAATGGCATCCATTAAAGCAGCGCCATTGTCTTCTTTTCGAACTGCAGCCCGCAAATCCGCGGCGTCTTCCTGTCCCAGACACATATACAATGTCCCGGTACAAGTGAGCCGAACACGATTGCAACTTTCACAAAAATTATGCGTAAGTGGCGTAATAAATCCAATACGGCCGCCAGTCTCTTTAACTTTGACGTAGCGCGCTGGTCCACCCGTTGAATAATCGATGTCGTCGAGAGTCCACTTTTCGTTGAGTTTCGCGCGTACCATGGAAAGCGGCATGTATTGGTCAAGCCGCGCTTCTTCGCCGATTTCGCCCATCGGCATTACTTCGATAAAGGTGAGATCAAACCCTTCATCGCCGCACCATTGGACCAGTGTATCGAACTCGTCGTCATTGACGCCGCGAAGGGCTACAGCATTGATTTTGATGGCAATACCTGCCCGTTTTGCCGCTGTAAGGCCAGCTTTCACCTTTTCCAGGCGACCCCAGCGGGTAATTTTTGCAAATTTGTCATCGTCGAGGGTGTCGAGCGATACATTGATCCGGCGGACACCGATATCTGCTAGTTCGTCAGAGAACCGGTCTAATTGGCTACCATTCGTTGTTAAAGTGAGCTCTTCGAGTGCGCCGGTTCCCAGATGCCGGGATAGCTTACGGAACAACCACATAACATCGCGTCGCACGAGTGGTTCCCCGCCTGTCATGCGGAGTTTCGTTACCCCGCGTGATACGAAGGAGGAACAAATTGTTTCAAGTTCTTCGAGAGTTAGAACATCCTTTTTGGGGAGGAAGGTCATATCCTCGGACATGCAGTAAACGCAGCGAAAATCGCAACGATCTGTAACGGATACTCGTAAGTAAGTTACAGCCCGTCCGTGCGGGTCGATAAGAGGTCCGTCCATCGAATTTCCTTCGCTGCCTAAGGCAATGATCGCCGTAGCGCTATATACCGTGGAATATAGCACTATCCGTGCAAAAGAAAAAGGGGCAGGCTGTTTACGACAAATTTAAGAGTAGTTACCGACGCTTTGGTCGGCAACATCGCGACTATTTGCCTTGGGCAGGCTGACGGTGAACCGAGCACCACGGTCAGGTGCGCTATCGACCGATATCTCTCCATTCATGAGCTGAGCGAGCTGCCTAGAGATTGTCAGCCCGAGCCCGGTCCCCTCCGTAGGGGTACTCAATATGTTTGAGTCAACTTGGTGAAAACTCTCGAAGATTTGCTGATGCTGGTCTTCCGCAATGCCGATGCCTGTATCCCATACCGTAAAGGCGATGGAATCTGCGTCGGTTGCGTTCACATCGATACCAACGGACCCGCCTGAATTGGTGAATTTGATGGCATTATTCAGTAGGTTGACCAGGATCTGTCGAGTTCTGCCAGGGTCTGCCAAAACTGCCCATTCGCGTGAAATGTCCACCGCGCTGAGGTCAATCTCATTTTGTTCCGCTCGGACGGCGACAATGGACTTGGCTTGTGTAACGACGTCTGCAAGACAGATTGCTCGTGGTGCGACGCTAATCTTCGACGAATCGATATTAACGGCATCGAGGATGTCGTTGATGATATTGAGCAGGTGATACGCGGCACCATGGATATCACGGAAATAACTGAGATATCTGGCATTTAGAGAGCCAAATGCTTGCTGAATGGACATTTCGGAAAAGCCAATTATGGCATTTAGTGGTGTCCGTAGTTCGTGGCTCATTTTTCCAAGAAATTCAGTCTTCGCACGTGCTGCCGATCTTGCTTCCTGCAAGGCTCGGTCGAGTTCCAGGTTTCGTTCACGAAGTTCCTTGAGGCTGGATTCCAGAACTTCCTGTGTCTTACGCGCCCGCAATTCTATTTCATATTGACGTGTTACATCGGTGCCGGTGCCGCGATATCCATTGAAACTGCCGGACAGTTCGTCAAACACTGGGACGCCAGTCATCGAAATGCGACGAATCCGACGATGTTTGTCGGGCATCAGGAATATGCGTCCTCGGAATGGCATAAGGGCAGCTGCGAGATCTGGTCGCGCTGGACCGTTCTCCAGGCTTTCCTCAAATTCGCCGATGGAGAAAAGATGACGGCCATTTAATTCCACCGGTGGCGTTTCGAGTGCTTCCGCGATTCGATTAGATACATAAGTTAGATTTAGATTGTGATCTGTCTCCCACACCCAATCCGAAGCTGATCGAATGACATCTTGAAAACGAGCCTCGGACCGCGCGGATTGCATTACCGCTTCGGCTTCAAGCGTTACATCAGTATAGATGCCGCCATAACCAACTAACTCATCACCCTCTAGGATCCTGAAATGGGTCGATCGAAAATGTCTGGTTGATCCGTTGATTTCAGCACTTTGGCGGAGCTTGATGACGTCTTCGCCAGCATTGAGGCGGTCGAAAATTTCGCGCAACTCGAATGGAGCAAGAGGGCTTGGTTGTTCTCGTCTTTCTTGGCTTTGAAATTCAGGGAAAGTCGCTTGCGCAATGTGGTTAAATTCGCTGTTGCGGAAGACGAAATGCCCATCTCGATCCGCGTGGTACATCGGTGGAAGACGTTCGATGAGCGCAGAGGAAAGAAAGCTCCCGTCGTGCGGGGTCGTGTCAGTTTTCGTTGGGTCGGTAACGGGAGGTCGTATCCCAGAAAGCAGCTCCGAGGCTTTGACCTCTCGGTCCTTTTGTTCGGCAAGGTTATAAAGCGTGGGTTTGTCTTCAGGCGTGACCGATGCGCCCGTTATACCGCTTCGTGTTTTGCCGGGGCGCCCCTTAGATTGCCCATCCACACTATTCACTCCCAGGTTTGGATGCAGCTGAATTTTAAAATGCTGCAGCCCTAACCGTTCGACTAACCCATACAACTGCTTGATTTGTGCGTTTCAGATCAAACAGCGACTAATACTAAATACCTTACAGTGGAATTGATTGCTAGCATTTGTGTTGCCCGCAAAAGGATGACGGTACATATATAATCAATGACTGATTACTTGATCTCGCCCGATCCCAAAGACATCAGACTCACCGAACGGGTCAGTGGTGTCGATCATGACGGCCGATCGATCGATACAACGGTCACTGTCGAACGGCCCCTGACATTGTATCTCAATGATCAAGAAATCGTCACGATGATGACTATTGGTGATTACCCTGATTGTCTCGCGGTAGGGTTTTTGTTGAACCAGAATATGGTGCAGCAAGACGATGCCGTTACGGCCATTGATTATGATGCCGAAGTAGAAACGGTTGTTGTCAGGACGGAACGTGAAACCGATTATGAACAAAAATTAAAGAAAAAGACGCGGACCTCGGGGTGTGCTGTTGGCACCGTTTTTGGTGACGTAATGGAGAAGTTTGAGGACATTGCGCTCGATCCGACCGCTGAACTGAAGACTTCTTGGCTCTACACCTTATCAAAAAAAATCAACACGACCCCGAGCCTGTACCTCGAGGCAGGGGCTATCCACGGTTGTGTCTTGTGTGAGCGGGGGACCCCGCTGATTTATATGGAAGATGTTGGCCGACATAATGCCGTAGATAAGATAGCTGGCTATATGTTTCTCAATGGGATCAAACCTGCCGGGAAAATGTTTTATACGACGGGTCGTCTTACTAGCGAGATGGTCATTAAGACTGTCCAAATGGAAATTCCTATTCTCATTTCTCGGTCTGGGTTTACAGCCTGGGGCGTTGAGCTGGCTCGTCAGGCGAACCTCACCTTGATTGGTCGAGCCCGTGGCAAACGATTTTTAGCGCTTGCGGGTGAGAGTCGTATAAATTTTGATGCAAAGCTTGGTGATGTCGATGACGAGCCGACCGGTGTTCAACGTAAGGCAACATCCACCAAAGACGCGGAGTAGGGTGGCCTGGCATGGAATTAAACCTCTGTTGGCGTGGACCAATCCAATCGGGGAATTTTCCAACGGATCCGGACGCTGTCGAATTCCATAATCAGGCTGGCATCTATCTTCGAGCAAAGCTCTATGAGGGTGGGCGAACAATCGCCTATGTCGGACAGTCTGGTCATTTGATCACACGTTTCGATCAGCACTTAACGCGGATTCTTTCGTTGCAGCAGCCATTGCGGGATGAGAGCGGCCTGGTGGTGGATCATGGCATTGCTGTAGATCGGTTCGTCGCGCTTAACAATGCCGCTGCTATTGGGCCTGTGGCGCTTGCAGAGGTTTTGCGTACGCAGTTCTATTTTGCATTGGCTCTAGACGGTTTTGATATCGATTATCTAACGTTGATTGAAGCCATGTTAAAGGCCCGGGCTGAAGAGATGATGCAAGATCAGCCTGAAAATATTCAAGGCATTAATCCAGGAGATTTCGACCACGACCTTATAATCAATTCTGACTTCTCCAACGTAGACGCGGTTGGGCGCCAACTGATTGAAAGCATCATTGGAGAATCCCCCATCGAGATTGCAGCGGCGCAGGAGTATTTTGCAGATGCCGATTGACGGAAGTGTTTGTGGTCTATTGCTGGCTGGCGGCCAATCACGGCGAATGGGCGGTGGTGACAAGTGTTTAAGAGCTCTTGTGGGAAAGACATTACTTATGCGTGTTATCGATTGCGCCCGTCCGCAGGTTGATCACTTGATCCTCAATGCTAACGGCGATCCAAGCCGCTTCGAGGACTATAATTTACCTGTTGTCGGTGATGTCGTTGACGGTTTTGCGGGTCCACTTGCTGGTATCCTCACGGGCATGGAGTGGGTTCGTGACAATCGACCGAAGTGTCAGTGGATGGCCAGTTTTGCCTGCGATGCGCCTTTCGCCCCCAATGATCTCGTTTCCCGGCTATATGACGCTGTTCGGAACGAAAAAGGAGATCTCGCCTGTGGGACTTCAAATGGCCGAGACCAGCCCGTCTTTGGACTTTGGCCAATCGAATTGGCGGAGGACCTTCGAACATCCCTGGTTGAAATGGATATTCGCAAGGTGGACATCTGGACGGCGCGCCATCGTTTGGTTCGTGCAAATTGGTCGACAGATCCCGTTGATCCTTTCCTCAATGTAAATCGACCAGAAGATCTTGCCATCGCAGAAGAGGTTATCTTGACGGATGCGGCCTCGAGGTAGTTTGATCGTGTTATGACGAAGGTCCGTGAAGAAACACCAACCCTGAGGATATTGCTTGGCGCCGCTATAGCCTTGGGCCCTGGCAAAGTTGCTCTTTTGGAAGCCGTTGACCGAACCGGGTCTATTACCGGGGCAGCGCGCGAAATGGGAATGTCCTACCGGCGTGCCTGGAAACTTATCGAAGCAATGAACGGTGATTTCAAATCACCGCTGGTTATCACCAATGCTGGTGGGTCGGGTGGCGGTGGTGCGCAGGTCACCACAGCAGGGTTCGATGCCCTGACGCGTTACCGTTCTATGGAAGACAAGGCAGGAAAAGCTGTTCGGCAGGAAATTTCTAATTTTGCGCAACTTCTTAAGCCGGCCGCCAAAAGAAAATAGCGGTGTTTACTCGGCTGCTGCAGCTCGGGCGCTTTCGACCTTAGCGGCACAGAATTTGAATTCAGGGATCTTACCAAACGGATCGAGTTGAGGGTTGGTCAGGAAGTTTGCCGGTGCCTCCGCATAGCAGAACGGAATAAACACAACCCCCTGCGGAACAGCACGATCAACCCGCGCCTTTAATTCCAAGACGCCGCGACGGGTTGCGACTCGAACCATTTCCCCGGGCCTGACACCCATGTCGCGCATATCTCTGTTATTCAAACAGGCAACAGCTTCTGGTTCGAGTGCATCAAGAACGCTGGCGCGGCGTGTAATCGCTCCCGTATGCCAATGCTCTAGCTGACGCCCGGTGGTTAACACCATCGGATACTCGTCATCCGGCAATTCGGCCGGAGGAATAAAATCGGCGGCGACCATTTTTGCGTGGCTAGAATCTGTGGGAAAGCCGTCACCAAAAACGATCTCGTTTCCGGGGACATCGGGGCCGTCGCACGGATAAGTCACCGCGCTCTCCTGCTCAACACGATCCCAGGTGATGTTTTGCATTGACGGCATGACCTCGGCCATTTCAGTAAAGACTTCGCTGGGATGCGTGTACTGCCAGTCGAGACCTAACCCGCGTGCCATTTCCTGAATGATCCACCAATCTTGCTGGGTATCGCCCTGAAGGGGTAGCGCCTTTCGCCCCATCTGTACTTGACGGTTGGTGTTTGTGACTGTGCCGTCTTTCTCGGGCCAGGCTGAAGCTGGTAAAACAACATCCGCATGGTAGGCAGTCTCAGTCAGAAATATGTCTTGAACGACCAGTGTCTCCAGTTTGGCGAGGGCCTCGCGGGCATGCTGAGCATCTGGGTCCGACATTGCCGGGTTTTCACCCATGACATACATGCCGCGAATATTGCCGGCGTGAACTTCTTCCATAATTTCAACGACGGTCAGGCCCCGTTCTGGGTCAAGCTCTGTGTCCCAGAACTTTTCAAATTTGGACTGAATGTCTTCTTCGGTTACAAGCTGATAATCTGGGTAGAACATTGGCACCAACCCGGCATCGGAGGCGCCTTGAACATTGTTTTGCCCGCGTAAGGGATGAAGTCCTGTCCCTGGGCGACCAACCTGGCCGGTCATCAAAGAAAGATCGATGAGGCAACGCGCATTGTCTGTGCCGTGGATGTGTTGCGAGACGCCCATCCCCCAAAAGATGATTGAGGCATTTGACGTTGCATAGGTTCGAGCGACGGTGCGTAATGTTTCGGCATCGATACCGCAAACCTCCGCCATTTTTTCGGGTGGAAATTCGGCGAGATGCTTCTTTAACTCCTCAAAGCCATCTGTATGCGCTTGGATGTATTGTTCGTCGTAGAGTTCTTCGTCGACGATCACATGCATGATCGCGTTGAGCATGGAGACATCGCCGCCTGGCTTGAACTGCAGCATGTGCGTCGCATGACGTTTTAACGCCTGACCCCGTGGGTCCATGACAATGAGGGTCTTGCCGTCCTTAACTGCCTGCTTAAAAAAAGTCGCTGCGACCGGATGATTTTCCGTTGGGTTGGCGCCAATGACGACAATGACTTCGGCATCTCGGACAGCCGTAAACGGCGCAGTGACCGCGCCCGAACCGATACATTCCATGAGAGCGGCTACCGATGAGGCGTGGCACAGTCTTGTGCAATGATCGACATTGTTCGTGCCAAACCCGGTGCGAACGAGTTTTTGGAACAGGTATGCTTCTTCGTTTGATCCTTTCGCTGATCCAAACCCGGCCAATGCCCCGCCACCGTGGTCATCACGAATTTGGCGCAATCCACCAGCAGCGCGCTCGAGGGCTTCTTCCCAGCTGGCTTCGCGGAAATGGGTTAGCGGATTGGCCGGATCGATATCTTCTGCTGCATTCTTGGGCGCATCATCCTTGCGGATCAACGGGACCGTTAAGCGGTGCGCATGGTGAGCATAATCAAATCCGAAGCGGCCTTTCACACAGAGTCGGTTTTCGTTCGCTGGTCCTTCGCGGCCGGTTACATATAAGAGTTTGTCGTCTTTTAAATGGTACGTCAGTTGGCAACCAACGCCGCAATAGGGGCAGACGGAATCCACTTTGCGGTCGGCCTGTATGCGCCCAGACTGGTCTCCAGCAGTTACTGATTTAGGTAGTAATGCGCCTGTCGGGCACGCCTGTACACATTCGCCGCAAGCGACACAGGTGCTGTCGCCCATCGGATCGTCTAGGTCGAAGACAATCTTTGCTTCTGATCCGCGTTGTGCCATGCCGATGACGTCATTGACCTGAACCTCGCGGCAGGCGCGGACGCACAGCGTACAGTTAATACAGGCATCCAGATTGACAGCCATTGCGGGATGGCTTGGGTCAGCACTCGGCGTTTCTTTCGCTGGGAAGCGGCTCGTCTCAATACCAATCTTGTCAGCCCAGCGCCAAAACCGAGAATCATTGTCGTGATGGGTGCTTCGGTCAGGCTGGTCGGCGACCAGCAATTCGAAAACCATTTTGCGGGCTTTTTTGGCGCGCTCGCTGGCCGTGGTGACAGCCATGCCAGCGGTGGGCGTGCGAATGCATGATGCGGCCAAGACGCGTTCGCCTTCGATTTCGACCATGCAGGCGCGACAATTACCATCCGGTCGATATCCCGGTTCGGGCGCATAACATAGGTGAGGTATCTCGGTGCCAACCCGTTCTGCGACTTGCCAGATTGTCTCATCTGGGTCCGCCGTTACGGTTTTCCCGTCGAGAGTAAATTCGATCTTATCCGCCATGATATCTGCCTGAAACAAACTAAGGCCCCAACCTAGTTTCCGTTAGGCACAGGGTCAATTGATGTGTTGATGACTATCGCACTTTCGCTCGCGAAAACGTTATTGGTGAAACGGTGGAGGGATGCCATGTTCTCTTAGAGTGGGAATATAAGGTCTAATGTCATGCCGATCCGTCAGCACCGTGACTGGGAAATAAAAGAATCAGAGATTACACCGGAGGGTGTCTATCGAGATCGTCGCGCTCTGTTAAAGGTCATGGGTGTTGGTGGGGTAATCGCAGGTGCCGCACCATTGCTGGCCGGCTGTGAAGACGATACGCCAGTGGTTTATGAAAAGGACCCAAGTGCCCCATTGTATCCCGTGAAGCGGAATACCCGGTATAAGCTGGATCGGCCAGAAACAATAGAAAAGCTCGCGACAACCTATAATAACTTCTACGAATTTGGGTCCCATAAGAACATTTGGCGGGCGTCACAGATGTTGCCGTTGCGGCCATGGGAAGTGAAAATTGATGGGCTCGTCGAGAAACCAATTACTCTTGGCATTGATGAACTTCTCAAGAAAATGCCGTTGGAAGAACGGCTCTACAGATTCCGTTGCGTTGAAGCCTGGTCGATGGCAGTGCCGTGGTCTGGTTTTGCCTTGAAAGCTCTGGTGGATCTCGCAAAACCACTTGGTTCTGCTAAATTCTTACAAATGGATACCTTCCATAACCCGAAAGTGGCATCTGGTCAGAATCAAAGCTGGTATCCATGGCCGTACCGCGAGGGGCTGACAATTGCCGAGGCAACAAATGAGCTCGCCTTTATGGCGACCGGCTTATATGGCAAGCCGATCCCTAAGCAAAATGGCGCACCACTGCGATTAGCAGTTCCGTGGAAATACGGCTTTAAATCAGTCAAATCGATTGCCCATTTTACCTTTACCGAGAAAAAGCCACTCACATTTTGGGAAAAAGTAAATTCGGCAGAATATGGTTTCTGGGCAAATGTAAATCCGAAGGTGTCACACCGCCGTTGGAGCCAGGCGACTGAACGCGTTTTGGGAAAATCTGGCCGGGTCGCAACACAGCTGTTCAATGGGTATGGAGAGTATGTTGCTGAACTCTACAAAGGCATGGAAGGCGAACGACTCTATACCTGAGACATGTGATGAGGAGAGCATCGATGAAACGCAACTTTACATCAGTCATAACCGTCTTCTTGGCGCTTGTTTTACTCCCTGTTTCCCCCGCCGGTGCGGCAAGCTATTTCAACAAATCCGGCTGGACGGGCGTCGCTATCGAAGGTGTCGACCCCGTCGCCTATCTTGCTATGCAAAAACCAGTGAAAGGCTCCGGTAAATTTTCCTTCAAATGGAAAGGCGCGACTTGGCGGTTTGCCAGTGCTGAGAATCTCGAACGATTTAAAGCAGCGCCGGAAAAGTATGAGCCGCAATATGGCGGGTTTTGCGCCTACGCTGTCAGTGAGGGATACACCGCTTCTATCGACCCTGAGGCGTGGTCAATCGTAGATGGGAAGTTGTATCTCAACTACTCGAAATCGGTACGTCAGCTATGGTCCAAGGACATTCCTGGACGCATACGCAAGGGTGATCGCAACTGGCCGGGCCTCAAGAGAAAACTCCTGAATTAATCGGTGCTTTCAAATCCAAATAGTCGTGTTGGGTTGTCGACCAGAATTTGTCGCTGCGTATTCTCGTTGCCGGCCCAATCCATAAATTGATCCAACAAATTTCCGTCATTGGGAATAGCCGCTGTTGAGTTAGGGTGCGGCCAGTTGCTGCCCCAAACAATCCGGTCCGGACGGGCCATTATCAATGCGTGGGCATAGGGGGTCATATCGTCATATGGCGAGCCGTCTGCGGAAAGCCGATACCAGCTGCAAATCTTTACCCAACAATTGTCTGTTTCTTTTAGCAAAGTGAGGAGCGTCTGAAAGCCGGGGCTTTGGAGTGTGTCAGGACCACGGACCCTGCCCAGATGATCAAACAAAATATTAGCCGACTGCATCCGGACTCGTGGTGCAAGATCGATCACCTCTTCGATATCTGAGAGATGGAGTAAAATCGCCCATCCGAGCTCATCAATTAAGGGTGCAATTGATTCCAGATGGTCGAGGCGGACAGCACCGGGAGAAAAGGTTGAAAGTCGGATTCCACAAAAGTTTTTGGAAATTAGAAAATCGAGATGATCTTCAAGCGCCTCTCGAGGCATTGCTGCAACGCCTCGGATACGGCCCGCTGATTTTTCAATCGCATCGACGGTTACGGGGTCGATGCCGCCGTAATCCCGTGCCTGAACGAGGACAGCGCGCTCGATACCCAGAACATCGAGCATGTCCTTATATTGTTTGTAACTGGTATCGGGCCCGTCTCCTTTAATTGGATCAATTGGAAAGCGGGTGAACGGGCCGTATAGATGCGCATGTGTGTCACAGCTCAGCGGCGGCGGTCGGGTATTTGGTTTCTTGGGGTGCCAATCAGGTCCGTTGATTAAATCAGTCATCAAGCTGCAGCAGTCAGCCCTATTTCACATCATCGGGAAAATACTTAAAGACGGAGTTCAGCCCGTTGGTTGCAGCCTGACCTAGGCCGCAAATTGAAGCATCTTGCATTGCTTCTGACAGCTCTGCCAACAAAGGTTTGTCCCATGTCGGTTGCTCTAAAAGCTGCACCGCCTTTTCACACCCATTTCGGCATGGTGTGCACTGACCACAACTTTCATCTTCGAAGAACTTCAGGAGATTAAGCGCAACATCACCAGTGGAATCTTCTTCTGATAAAATGATGACAGCGGCTGATCCTATCAGACAGCCATATTGTTCGAGGGTGCCAAAATCCAGTGGCTCACTATCCATACTAGCCGGCAGAATGCCACCAGAGGCCCCGCCAGGGAGATAGCCCTTAAAGGTGTGGCCATCTTGCATGCCGCCGCAATATTCATCGATAAGCTCGCGAACCGTGATGCCCGCATCGGCGATTTTAACGCCGGGTTCATTTACCCGTCCTGAAACAGAAAATGTTCGCAAACCTTTTGATCCGTTACGACCCTTCTCGGTGAACCAGTCGGCGCCTTTCTGAACAAGGTCTCGAATCCAGTAGAGCGTTTCGACGTTATGAATCAGAGTGGGTCGGCCAAACAAGCCAACTTGCGCGGGGAAAGGAGGTTTATGGCGTGGAAGGCCGCGTTTGCCTTCTATTGATTCCAACATCGCGGATTCTTCACCGCATATATATGCCCCGGCTCCACGACGGAGATGAACATGACCAGGCTCAATAAGCCCGGCTGCTTCTAACTTAGGTATTTCCTTGAGTAGGATTTCTCGAACTTCCGGATATTCGTCGCGCAGGTAAATATAGATATCTTCCGCGTCGACAGCCCAGGCCCCAATTAGCATGCCCTCGAGAAAACGGTGTGGGTCGCGCTCCAGAAACCAGCGATCCTTAAAGGTGCCTGGTTCTCCTTCATCGGCATTCACAGCCATCAGCCGCGGGCCGGTTTCCGCCCGGACAAATGTCCATTTGCGCCCTGTCGGGAATCCTGCGCCGCCTAAACCCCGCAGCCCGGAATCATTAAGTATTTCAATTAATTCATCTGGTGTCCGGGAATTGGCCAGGCACTCGCGGAATAACCCATACCCTCCATCTTTTTCGTATGACTCGAAGTTCACATAATCCGGCAAACTCCCATGTAGTGCTCCATTTGCCGCGACCGCCAACGTGGTTTCCGAGGTGGCCGGGGCTATTTGCGTATGTCCGATGGCGACAGCAGGTGCCTTGTCGCAGGCCCCCATGCACGGCGCTCGCAAAACGCGGATGTCGGCACTAGCATTTTTTGAAAGAGTAGCGATCAATTGCTCGGCGCCCAGCATTTCGCATGTGACGCTGTCGCACACGCGGATCGTCACCGGTGGGGGATGGTTTGCTTCATCTGTTACGACATCGAAGTGGGCATAAAAGGTAGCGACCTCAAAAACCTCTGTTAGCGCCATTTTCATTTCGTCAGCAAGGGCGACGAGATGGTCCGCAGACAGGCATCCATATTTATCTTGAATTAAATTTAGGTGTTCGATGAGCATATCTCGATTGCGGGGTAGTTCACCGAGAAGAGCGACAACCTGATCTTGAGCATCTGTATTAAGCTGACGTCCTTTGGGGTGCGGAGCGCCACGTCCACCACGTCCCGGGTGGGAATGTCTTTTCACAGATTTTGTATCGGACATATTTTATGTTCTTACCTAACTTTGCGGAGCGTTACGCATTGCATTCTGTAAGCTAGTTGTTAACGGCTACGACGCAATTATTCCAGATAAACCCACAATTTGGCCATTATTGTCCATGATCTTCCACTATTAAGATCATGGAGATGACGTCGCTGTTAATCAACTCTTTACCCTGGTGCTCAAAATTGACAGTAATTCGGTTTCCGATCGCAGACTGGACTTGGCCGAGGCCCCAGTCATCACGGTTGGGATGACGTACAAGGACGCCAGGTACAAATTCTTCATTCATCGCGGTTTCCGGTGAGAAGTTTTGGGCAGAGTATCGAAATTTTATTGTGTTGCCATACTCGTTGTAGCGTCTTGATGAGTTATAGACGGTGAGTAAAGGAGTGAAAGATTATGTCACATGATTTTCCGCAGCGTGTTTCCGAACTGCTTTGTTCGAGACTCTGTCATGACTTAATTAGCCCAACTGCCGCAGTCAGCAATGGTTTGGAGTTGCTGGAGGACGAGTCTGGTGGGATCGATGAGGGGGTCATGTCGCTCCTGTCCTTCAGTATTAAGCAAGCAGCAGCCCGTCTGATGTTTTTCCGAATTGCTTATGGGCTTGGGGGTGAAAATGCCGATGCGTTATCCCTTAAAGAAACATCTGATCTTGTAGATGGGATAATTGAAGACGATAAAATTAACGCTAATTTGCCGAGCAGTGACGAGCCTTTGGGTAGGATCGGCGTTAAGGTTTATCTGAATTTGGCGTTTCTGGCTCTGGAAACGCTTCCAAATCGCGGGAATTTGGCTATAGAGATTCAAAAATCTGACGCGATTATTATTACCGCAATAGCGAGCGGTGCAGGCACGGGGCTTCGTCCTGAAGTGGCAGAGGCGCTGAAGCCTGAAATTGAGATCGATTCCCTAACAGCCCGTTCTGTACAGGGCTATTTTACGGCGTGGTTGTGCAAGTCCGCTGGGGGAAAGCTCATTGTAACTGAAACACCTGACAGCGTTTCCCTGAATGTAGAATTGCCACTCTAGAGCCATATCCTCCCGTTAAGGTTGAAGCACAGGGCCGAAACCGATTTATCGGATTCGGCGAGCATAGAGATTTCGACACTTTACGGCTTTTTAAGCAATTTCCCTGAAAATCCATTTGACTGACCCCTAATCGGGGTGCGGGGACTTTTTTTGCGGCAATACTGCAGGCGGACAGATGGACGATCTTTTAAGCGAATTTTTGACGGAAACGAATGAAAGCCTTGAAGAACTTGACGTCGAGGTCGTGCGTCTCGAACAAGAGCCAAATGATCCAGAGCTGCTTTCTAGTATTTTTAGACTTGTCCATACTATCAAAGGCACATGCGGCTTCTTGGGGTTGCCCCGTCTAGAGTCTGTCGCCCATTCAGGTGAAAACATTCTCGGTAAGTTTCGAGATGGTGAATTGCCGGTTACGCCAGAAGCGGTAACCCTGATTTTTGAATCCCTCGACCGTATTAAGTCGCTCATGGCGGCATTAGAGGAAACACAGGCGGAACCTGATGGTGATGATGCCGATTTAATTTCCCGATTGAACGCCATGGCAGAAGGCGCCGCGCCACCTCCGGCGGCTGCGGCTCCAATGGAAACTGTAGTAGAAGAAGCTCCTGCTGAAGAGGAATCTGTCGCACAGTCGCCAGTAGAAACTACTGAGTTAATACCGGAAGCAGCCGAAGTTTCTGGGGAACCGTTAGTGAACCAACTTGGTGGCATCTCGATGGTGGATGCCAGCATTGAGACTTTGTTCCGACATCTTCTGAAGGACGACGAACTCACACCGTTCTTCGACGGGCTGGAGATGATGATTTTCCAAGCCAAAATGGTTGAGTATTTCACATCGGTTCTGGGCGGGCGGGACAAGTATACAGGTGATATCCAGGAGGAGTTCCGACCTTTAGCTGGACAAGGCCTATCCGATCCGCATTTCGACAAAATGGTCGCTTGCCTACAAACAGCTCTGAATGAATTAGAGATTGATGGTGCTTTGGCAACAGCGGTCGTTGCAGCATTTGATGGAATCCGAGATACGTTGCTGTGTAAAGCAGAGATGGAAGCCAAGGCCGCCGCCGCGGCAGCAGCAGCGGCAAAACAAAAAGCTGAAGAGCCCGATGCCGCGCAAAAAGAAGCGGTCGCCGTTGTTCAATCCGTGCGTGTTAATGTCGACATGCTGGAAAACTTGATGACCATGGTGTCGGAACTTGTTTTGTCACGAAACCAGCTCTTACAGATGGTTCGCAAGTATGAAGACAGCGAAATTTCGACGCCATTACAACGCCTTAGCCTGATTACGACTGACCTTCAGGAAGGCGTTATGAAGACCCGGATGCAGCCGATCGGCAACGCATGGAGCAAGATTCCGAGGATTGTGCGCGATCTGTCCCTAGAACTCGATAAGAAAATCGAGCTCGAAATGCTAGGTGCAGATACTGAGTTAGACCGACAAGTCCTCGAAATGATCAAGGATCCACTGACACATATGATCCGGAACTCTGGTGATCATGGGATAGAACAACCTGCGGATCGTGTTGCAGCCGGAAAGCCGGAGACCGGAAAGGTAGTGCTGAATGCCTATCATGAAGGCGGTCACATCATTATTAAAATTCAGGATGATGGACGCGGTATCGCCATAGAAAAGGTGCGTGAAAAAGCGATCGCGAATGAGTTGGCGTCTGCGGCTGAGTTAGATGCGATGTCGCCTAAACAAATTATGCAATTCATTTTCAAGGCTGGATTCTCGACCGCTGAGAAGGTGACGAATGTCTCGGGGCGTGGCGTCGGAATGGATGTCGTGCGCACGAATATTGAGAAAATTGGCGGCAATGTCGAACTACAATCCGAACCCGGTGTTGGATCGACTTTTGTCGTTAAAATTCCGCTCACGCTAGCAATCGTCTCAGCGCTGATTGTTGAATCCGGTGGAGAACGGTTTGCCGTTCCACAGCTTAGTGTTGATGAGTTGGTAAGGGTGTCGGATGAATCAGAACATAGAATAGAGCAAGTCAATGACACGCCGGTGTTGAGACTTCGGGATACCTTGTTGCCTCTCGTCGATTTGAATGAAGTTCTCGGATTGAAGAAAGCTGAGAAAATCATTGATGAAGAAGCGGTCGAGTAGTCTGACGGCGATGATGTGGCGGGCGAGGAAACATTCATTGTTATCCTGAGATCCGGTGTTTCCAGTTTTGGCGTCATCGTTGATCAGGTTTTTGAATCTGAAGAAATTGTCGTCAAACCAGTTACCCCTGTGCTCCGGGAAATTTCAATTTTTTCCGGCAATACCATTCTCGGTGACGGTAGCGTGATTATGATTCTCGATCCTAACGGTATCGCTGAAGCGATGGGTGAATCCATGCAAAGTGAAGCTGCTGCAATTGACGAGGACGCCCGTCGCGCGCAGGAGCTGGCTGCTGCAGAACGTTCTGCAATTCTTGTCTTCAAAGCCGGTAATGAAGAAAGTCGGGCAGTTCCTTTTGCGCTTGTCGCGCGTCTGGAAGAAATCGACGTCGAGACAATCGAAGAAAATGATGGTGTTCCGGTTGTTCAATATCGCGGTCGATTGATGCCCCTTATTGAGGTCTCTGATGGATTTGAGCGGGCAGTAGAAGGCCGGCAGCAGGTAGTTGTTTTCGCTGATGGCGAACAAAGCATGGGTCTTATGGTCGATGAAATTGTCGATATCGTAGAGGACCGCCTTGATATCGAGTTGGCCTCTGCTCGTACGGGTGTGCTTGGGACCGCGGTGATTGGTAGCAAGGCAATTGATGTTATCGACACAGCTTACTACCTCGAGAAGGCGTTTGGAGATTGGTTTAGCGCTCACGGAAACCCTACGACAGTGGGAGGAGACCGGCCTAGTAACAAAGTACTGTTAGTCGATGACAGCCCTTTCTTCCGTAATTTATTGACGCCGTTACTATCCGTCGCAGGATATGAGGTTACCGCTGTTGAGGGCGGTGAGGCAGCCTTGTCATTAAGGGATGCTGGTCGCGATTTCGATGTCATTGTGAGCGACATTGAGATGCCGGGTATGAACGGGTTCGAACTCGCAAACGAGATCCGAACGAACGGGCCCTGGACAGACACCCCTCTAGTGGCGCTCTCATCTTTCTCTACGAGAGCCGATCTGGAGAAGGGCCGCAACGTTGGTTTCCGGGATTACATCGTCAAACTTGATAGGGAGGCGTTGCTCGACTCTCTATCCCACACATTAGCGATAGTTCGAGGTGCAGCATGAACGATGCGGGAAATGATACGACCGTCGAGACACGGGAATTTGTGACCATAATGGTCGGGGAACAGCTTTGTGGTATCGATGTTCTAAAAGTCCATGATGTTTTAGGACCACAAAAAATTGCACGCGTTCCCCTGGCATCATCTGAGGTAGCAGGTCTCCTGAATTTGAGGGGAAAGATTGTCACGGCCATCGACTTGCGTCGCCGCCTCGGTGTTGAAGACAGACCCGAAGGCGAAGACGGTATGAGTGTCGTCGTCGAGCGGCGAAATGAGCTCTATAGTCTGGCGGTTGATTCCGTTGGAGAAGTTCTCCGCTTGCCAGCCGACAAATTTGAACCCAATCCCGCGACGCTTGATTCTACATGGCGCCAGTTTTCTGAGGGTGTTTACCGATTGGAAGAAGGCGTCCTGGTTGTGATCGACGATGACAGTTTGTTGGATTATGGCGGGGCCCCGGTTGCGGCCTAATAGAAAAATGCAGGAAGGGCGGAGGATCACGATATGAAATCTTGTCTTATTGTCGACGATTCCAAAGTTGTGCGAATGGTCGCACGTAAAATTTTGGAAGAGCTTGGTTTCGAAATAAGTGAAGCCGTAGATGGTCAACAAGCGCTTGATAGCTGCAAGGGTCAAAAGCCTGATGCTATTCTGCTCGACTGGAACATGCCGGTTATGAATGGAATTGAGTTTTTGAAAGAATTAAGAATTACGGCGGGGGGAGATAGTCCGAAGGTCGTATTTTGCACAACAGAAAATGATATGGCCCATATTACCGAAGCAATTAAAGCTGGTGCTAATGAGTACATCATGAAGCCATTTGATAGTGACATCATCCAAACGAAATTTGCACAGGTAGGTATCCTTTAATGTCGTCACTAAGTGATCGTTCCGAAAACCGAGTCGAGGCAGATGTGTGTCGGGTAATGGTTGTCGATGATTCGGCGGTGATTCGCGGCTACTTTCGCCGGGCACTTGAATCCGACCCAGGGATAAAAATTGTTTCTTCCGCCGGCAATGGTGCTATCGCTGTTGAAACACTGGCGCGCGAGCCTGCTGATGTAATCGTACTTGATATTGAAATGCCGGTTATGGACGGCCTAACGGCTTTGCCAAAATTGCTGGAGGTCGATCCATCTGTAAAAATCGTGATGGCATCAACACTTACCCTCGCGAACGCAGACGTCAGCCTGAAGGCATTGTCGATCGGGGCTGCCGATTATGTTGCGAAGCCTACGACGTCTGCAGATTTACATTCCGCCGAAGATTTTAAGCGTGAATTGATTGAAAAAGTTAAGGGTCTTGGAGCCGCAAAACGAACGGGATCAGATGACCCTCGGCAGCCTATGAGACCGACGACTGACATTGTAGTACCAACGAATTCAACGAGTTTTGAAACTCGTACGCCGCCAACGTTACCGCCGACTATCGTGGGAATTGGTAGTTCTACTGGTGGTCCGCAGGCTTTGATGACTGTGATTAGCAGCTTGCCGTCTAGCTTTGATCTGCCAATTCTCATTTCGCAACATATGCCGGCGACTTTTACTGGTATTCTTGCACAACATATTTCGAAAGCGGCGGATAGAGACGCGCGTGAAGCCGAAGACGGTGAAATCGTCCAGCCCAACAGAATTTATATCGCACCGGGCAATTTCCATATGATTGTCGAAGGCTCAGCGGTTGAGCCAGTCATACGCCTTAGCCAGGACCCGCCAGAAAATTTTTGCCGACCAGCGGTTGATCCGATGTTCCGGAGCTTGGCCCAAGTGTTTGGTCAAAAGCTCTTGTCAGTCATATTGACAGGTATGGGGCATGACGGACTCGAAGGTAGTCGTGTGGTGGTTGATGCCGGTGGTGGTCTGATATCGCAAGACGAGGCTACGAGTGTTGTGTGGGGTATGCCCGGCGCCGTAGCAACAGCAGGCCTGTGCAGCGATGTGTTGCCAGTTGATCAAATCGCAGCACGAATTGCTGCATTGTGTGGAAGGTAAGTCGCGTGAAAAAGGAAGACTTTGAGTTTCTCTGCGCCTATCTGAAAACTGAATCAGGCTTGGTGCTGACAGAAGAAAAAACCTATCTGGTTGAGAGCCGACTTGTGCCCGTTGCGCGGAAGAGAGGGTTGGCCGACCTGGACGAGTTGATTGGCGTAGTGCGCAGCAAACGCGACCCCGACCTCAACAAAGAAGTCATTGAGGCGATGACGACTAATGAATCATTCTTCTTTCGGGATGTTAAACCGTTTGAGAGCCTTAAATCGGCGGTAATGCCGGTGATCTCTAGTGCTAGGAAAGCCGGTGGTGCTTCTAAAATTCGGATATGGAGTGCCGCCTGTTCCAGTGGGCAAGAGCCTTATACCATTGCGATGGTGCTAAAAGAAAATCCGGAGCTGCTGCAAGGCCTGGATTTTGAAATTGTCGCGACTGATCTTTCGACGGAAATCTTAGATAAGGCGAAAGAGGGTTTGTATACGCAATTTGAGGCGCAGCGAGGCATGCCAATTGAATTGCTTGTGAAATATTTTGAACAGGTTGGAGAACAATGGAAGATCGATGAGAGCTTGCGCAGCATGATCTCATTCCAGCCGTTGAACTTGTTGTCTAATCTCAATGCTTTGGGACGATTTGACATCGTATTTTGCCGAAATGTTCTCATCTATTTTGATGCGGAAACGAAAGGCGAAGTGTTAGGGCGCATGAGACGGCAGATGCCGGAAGACGGTTTTCTTTTTCTTGGTGGTGCTGAGACAGTTGTTGGGGTCTCTGATGCTTTTAAAACGGTGCCAGGTGAACGAGGGGTTTATACGTGCTCAGATGCCCCTGCTCCAGCGGCGGTAATTCCGACTCCTATTGCTAAGATCGCCTGATCAAATCTTGAGCATTTTTATGCAATAAAAACGCCGCGGTTGATGCCGCGGCGTTTTATTTTGTCCTTGCTATCGTCGAAGACCTAAGCGGTAGCAGATACCGGTTCGATAATGTCTTCCTCGATATCTATGTCACCAGCGCTTGCCGGTGGATCGCGAAGGACATATCCACGTCCCCAAACAGTCTCGATGTAATTGTCGCCGCCGGTAGCACCAGAAAGTTTTTTCCGCAATTTGCATACGAAGACATCAATTATTTTGAGTTCTGGTTCGTCCATGCCGCCATAGAGATGATTAAGAAACATTTCCTTAGTCAGCGTTGTCCCTTTGCGGAGAGAGGAGTTCAAGAATTCCATATTCTTTGCCGGTCAGGTGAAGTGGCTGACCATTTACTTCAACAGTTCGCGTATCGAGATTAACGGCTAGTTTGCCCGTTTTAATGACCGATTCAGAGAAACCTTTAGACCGCCGAACGACTGCTTGGATACGCGCGATCAACTCACCTTTGTCAAAAGGTTTCGTCAGATAATCGTCTGCCCCGAAACCTAAACCCTTCACTTTTTGATCCGGTTCGCTCAGGCCAGAAAGAATAAGAATTGGCGTTCTCACTTTTGCAGACCGTAGACGGCGCAGAACCTCGTAGCCATCAATATCCGGTAACATGAGATCCAGAATAATTAGGTCGTAATCGTACAATTTCCCGATTTCCAACCCATCTTCACCAAGGTCCGTGCAATCACACACATAACCCTCGGCTTTTAGCATCATTTCTACGGACTTTGCTGTCGCAGTATCGTCCTCAACCAGTAAGACGCGCATTTATTACCCCTTTTGTCGAGCGAGCGTTTATTAACGTTAACCTAAGTTTGCACCGTGATGGTTAACAAATCGTATACCGATCACGTTGCCCAGTCTTTTTTTTACTGTTCTTAAACTTCCATCCTGGATGATGTTCTTATCAGTGATTGTGAACTAAATCACTGTTTTAAAAAGAAAAATCTACCTCACCTCTTAAAGACAACTGGAAAACATCTTTGTGTCTGCGTTAAAAGCACTCGTTAATGAAATTTCTGAAATTTCTGATGTCCGAATTTACGGTCGTGTAACAGCTGTACTCGGCATGATGATCGAGGTTGGGGGAATGTCTGAGACATTCTCTATTGGCGATCTTTGCTCTGTCATCGCGCGTGATGACCGTAAAATCTTATGTGAAATCACAGGTTTTCGGGACGGCAATGCGTTAATGATGCCCTTTCAACCTCTTGAAGGTGTTGGTCTCGGTTGCAAGGTGTACCGACTGTCCGGCCGGCCGACTATTCGGCCTCATCGATCCTGGCTTGGTCGCGTTGTTAACGCCCTCGGTGAGCCGATCGATGGCAAGGGACCGCTGCCGCAGGGTATGATCCCCCAGCCTTTGCGGGTTAAGCCGCCGCCAGCCCACCGACGGAAACGGGTGGGTGGCAAGATCGATCTTGGTATTCGTGCCCTGAACACATTTGTTACGTGTTGTCGCGGCCAACGCATGGGCGTTTTCGCGGCATCAGGTGTCGGTAAATCGGTTATGCAGTCGATGGTCGCACGTTTCACATCCGCAGACGTGAATGTCATCGGCTTGGTTGGTGAACGGGGACGAGAAGTGCAGGAGTTCTTGCATAATGATCTCGGCCCAGAAGGGCTCGCACGAAGCGTAGTATTCGTTGCGACATCGGATGAATCAGCTCTTATGCGACGTCAAGCGGCAGATATGACATTGGCAATTGCTGAGTTTTTTCGAGATCAAGATGCTGATGTTTTATGCATGATTGACAGTATTACGCGTGTGGCCATGGCCCAACGCGAAATTGGTCTTTCTATGGGCGAGCCACCAGCTAATAAGGGTTATACCCCGACTGTGTTTGCCGAACTCCCCAAGTTGCTTGAACGTGCTGGTCCCGGAGAAGGCGAAGGCACGATCACGGGATTGTTTAGTGTTTTGGTAGAAGGTGATGACCACGATGAGCCGATTGCCGATGCGGTTCGATCAATCCTCGATGGCCATATTGTTCTGGAGCGGGCTATTGCTGAGCGCGGGCGCTACCCTGCAATCAACATTTTAAGAAGCGTTTCGCGGACCATGCCCGACTGTAATTCGCCTGAAGAGACGGCGCTGATTACGAGGGTGAGATCGATGGTGTCTCGATATGAAGATATGGCCGAAATGATCCGACTTGGTGCTTATCAAGCAGGTTCTGATCCAGCGACTGATGAAGCAATTTACTATCGCGATCAATTGGAAGCCTTCCTTTCTCAAACGAAGGAAGAACAGACGGACATTCCGATGGGGTTTGAAATGCTAGCTGAAATAGTTAATGGGGAAACAACGTGAAGGGGATGCAGACACTCATTCGCATGCATAAGGCGAAAATGGAGGAAGAGCAAAAAAAACTATCTGCTCTCGAAGCGGTGGCGAACGGTTTCACCAACGAGATCGCCGAGCTTCACAATAGTGCGGAGCGTGAATCTTCTGCGGCCGCTGCGAACCTTGAAACGGGTCATATGTTGGGTGACTATATTCAGGCAACAATAGAACGTCGGAAAACACTCGAACATTCGCGTTCAGAAGTGGAGTCCGCGATTGCCGCTATACGGGGCACAATCGCTGAGGCTTTTCGTGAATTGAAACGATTTGAGATTATCGAAGAGCGAAGGCTGAGCCAGGAACGTCAGCATACGCAGAGACGACAATCTAATGCGGAAAACGAACTGGGATTATCTATTCATCGTCGTAAGTCAGCCGGCCTCGTATAGGCGTGCTCTGAACAGCGGCCAATTCAGTCCTTTGGAAATTTATATCTGGCCTAGCGTTTTAATCTTAACGCGCGGGTGAACCTCATTCTGTGACATGACTGTCGTTGGCGGCCGGAACCGTTCTACGATAGAGCGCACGAAGGGTCGAATAGCCGGGCTGGTGAGAAGAGCAGGAGATTCTCCAAGCATAGCGAAGCGATCAAATGTCTCACGCACCTGCGCAATAAACTCCTGTAATTTGCTTGGCGGCATAGAAATTTGAGCTTCGTCACCCTGGCCAATAATTGCATCTGCGAAGGCTTGTTCCCATTCAGGTGACATCGTCACAAGTGGAACATATCCACCATCGCCAGCGGCTATGTTGCTGATTTGCCGGGAGAGCCTAGTACGGACATGTTCGGTGATCATTGTGGGGCTTTGGGAGAAAGTGCATGCCTCCGCAATCCCTTCAAGGATGGTGCTGAGGTCTCTGATGCCGACCCGTTCCCGCAGTAAATTTTTCAAAACGCGCTGAATTGTGCTTACAGATATTTGTGATGGCACAATATCTTCGACCAGCTTCTTATGCTCCGGCGCTAGTTCATCTAGTAATTTCTGCGCTTCTGCATAGCTGAGCAGGTCTGCCATGTTGTCTTTGATTACTTCCGTTAAGTGGGTTGTCACCACGGTCGAGGGTTCAACAACTGTACAGCCACGGAAAGTCGCCTCTTCTCGCTGATCTTCGCCGACCCACATTGCGGGTAAACCAAAGGTTGGTTCTGTCGTCGCTTCCCCCGGAAGGTCAATGGCCTCACCTCGAGGATCCATGACCAAAAGCATTTGAGGTCGGAGTTCTCCGCGGGCCGACTCGATCTCTTTAATACGAATGACGTAACTGTTCGCCTCGAGCTGCATATTATCTTGAATACGGACGGAGGGCATGACAAAGCCAACCTCGTTTGCGAGTTGTCGCCGTAAACCGCGAATTTGCTGGGTTAATCCGGCGCCTGCTTCGCTATTTACCAATGGCAGGAGGCCATATCCCAACTCCACGCGAACTTCATCCATTTGCAGGGCCGAGCTAATTGCTGCTTCCGCTGCTTCGGGGTCGTCGTCCGATATCACGCCTTGCTCGGGGGCATCTTCCACGACTTCGGGTTCCTGTTTTCGTAAATACCAGGCCATGCCACCACTGATGCCGGCGAGGCCTAGGAAGGGGAGCATTGGAATGCCCGGCAGGATAGCCAAACCCGTCATGAGAAAGGAGACAAGACCGAGCGCTGTTGGGTAGCCACCGAGTTGACCAAGGACAGCTTTGTCAACGGAGCCAACAATCCCCGCTTTGGATACGAGCATACCAGCAGCGACTGAGACAATAATGGCGGGAATCTGCGAAACGAGCCCGTCTCCGACCGTCAATAAAGTATATGATTTGGAAGCTTCGGCGAGGGTCAGCCCTTCTTGAGCCGTGCCAATGATGATGCCACCGACGACATTGATAAAGGTAATGATTAGGCCTGCGATGGCGTCACCGCGGACAAACTTGGCTGCACCGTCCATTGAACCAAAGAATGTCGTCTCGTCTTCCAGTTCCTTACGTCGCGCCTTGGCTTCCCCTTCGTCGATCAAGCCGGCCGATAAATCAGCGTCGATCGCCATTTGTTTTCCCGGCATAGCGTCTAGACTAAATCGGGCAGCGACCTCGGCGATACGTCCTGAGCCTTTGGTAATCACGACGAAGTTAACGAGAACCAGGATGGCAAAAATGATAATACCGATGACGAAATTGCCACCCATAACGAAATTGCCAAAAGCTTCAATAACGTGTCCAGCGGCGCCGGTCCCCTCATGTCCATGAGAAAGGGTAAGCCGGGTCGATGCTAAATTTAGAGCGAGACGCGAGACGGTAGCGATTAACAAAACAGTTGGAAATGAACTGAATTCAAGCGGTTTTCCGATGAACATCGCGGTCATCAGGATGAGGGCTGAAAACGTGATAGATGCTGCTAGGGCAAAATCCAACATCCATTTGGGCATTGGCAGAATCAGGATAACAAGAATTAGGACAACGCCGAGGGCGAGAGCAATATCTCCGCGAAACAGCGTCTTGATAAGTCCACCAAAAAGCGGCGCATTACTCTCGCCATTTATTGCATCTGGACTAATTGACGTAGCGTCGGTCGCTAGCTCTGGTTCAGCCATCCTGTTTCCGTACCTGAATAAATCTGTCTTGTGTGCTCAAGAGTAGGGGCTGGTTCGGATCTATAGCTGAGCCCGGTCAAATTCATTTGGCATGGGAACAGACACGCCGGATTGAGAATATTGCTTGAGCTTGTTGCGTAACGTACGGATGGAAATGCCGAGAATGTTTGCTGCATGGGTTCGGTTTCCCAGACAGTGATATACGGTGTCGATGATTAAATCGCGCTCGACGTCAGACATTTTGCGTCCGACGAGTGAACGAACGTCGGTTCGGGTTTCCCCATCCGAAACAGGCTCAACCGACTCACTTTGCGCGTCAGGCGCAGCTGCTTGCTCATCCCGAATTGAGTTGGACAGGATAATAGCTTGAGGATCAATTTCTTCGCCTTGAGCAAGCAATACGGCACGATGCATGGTATTTTCTAACTCGCGCACATTGCCCCGCCAATCGTGCCCCGACAGTTTTTGTTTGGCATCGATTGAGAGCGGTTTGAACGGGACCCCGTTTACTTCAGCGTATTTCTTCAAAAAATGTTTGGACAAAATTTCAATGTCCAGCGGACGTTCTCTGAGGGGCGGCATAGCGAGGCTAATGACATTGAGGCGGAACAAGAGGTCCTCTCGAAATGTGCCCTTTCGGACCTCATCCTCTAAGTTTCGGTTAGACGTCGCGATCAATCGGATATCAACTTGGATCGGATCGCCGCCACCAACGCGGTCTATTTCCCGCTCTTGAATAGCGCGCAGTAATTTTGCCTGCAGCCGTGGATCCATCTCACTAATTTCATCCAGCAAGAGTGTCCCGCCATTGGCTTCTTCAAATTTACCGACTCTGCGGGCGATAGCGCCTGTAAAAGCGCCCTTTTCATGACCGAACAGCTCCGATTCCAGAAGGTTTTCAGGAATTGCGGCACAGTTAACTGAAATAAAGCTTTTCTTTGCCCGGCGACTTTTTTGATGAACCAGCCGTGCCATCAGCTCCTTACCAGTACCGGATTCCCCGGTAACAAGAATACTGGCCTCGCTCGGTGCTACCTGGGCGGCAAGCTTGAGCACTTCTGACATTTTCGGATCACGATAAATGATCTCGGTACTCTCTTCTGTCACCGCTTCTAGAACAGCAGCGATCAATTCAGCATCGGGTGGCAATGGTATATATTCTTTGGCACCTGCCTTAATGGCTCTAACCGCTTCAGAAGCATCATTTCCGATACCGCACCCAACGACGGGGACATTAATTCTCTCCAACGTGAGACCCGAGATGAGGGTGGCGATATCCAAACTGGCATCGGCCATGATCATGTCCGCGCCCTGGCCAGACCTTAATGTCTGCATCGCAGACTCTATGTCTTCAGTGTGGGAAACAGTCGCTCCGCGGGCGATCGCGATCTGGCTTGCAGCGCCAATTTGACCATTCAGAGATCCGATAATAAGTAGTCGCATGACGCAGACTTCCTTTCGACAGCAATCAATTAAAATACTGAATACGTTTGGCTGGCGGCAGCATGGCGTTCAGTAACATTTCGAGTCGGCGGGGATTTTCTTTCCGACAGACCGACTCGGCGGCCAACATACATACATTGGCGACAAGCATTTCTTCCGCTGTATTGCGTTCAAGCTTTGTGGCCATCGGCGCAAACACCATATTGGCGAGAACCGCGCCATAGAATGTCGTGAGGAGGGCCACTGCCAACCCTGGACCAATCGATGCGGGGTCATCTAGGTTGCCGAGCATTTGAACCAACCCGATGAGCGTTCCGATTAACCCCATTGCGGGCGCTATTTCTGCCGCTTTACGAAGGATGTTTGCGCTTCTGGCGTGGCGATCTGCGGTTTGATTGATTTCACGTTGCAAAACCGCATGAATTTCTTCTACTGGAATTCCATCGACTGCCATTGTCACGGCCTTATGCATAAAAGGCTCGTCGTTAAAGTCTTCAAGAATTTGGTCGAGCCCAAGAATGCCACGCTTCCGCGATAGCTCCGCCAATCGCAGCATATGCAGGGCAGTTTTCCCGGCATCCGGTACAGCATGAAATAGCGCTTTGAAGGCAATTTTAGGCAATCGGCCCATTTCACCGAGCGAGAAACAAATCGTGGTGACCCCAAAAGTGCCGCCAACGACAATCAGAATTGCCGGGGTTTCGATAAAAGCTGTCGCGGATCCACCAAAATACATCGCGGCGACGATTAGCCCAAATCCTGCGATCAGCCCTAAGATAGTAGCGAGATCAAATCGCGAACGCGGTTTCGTTATTTGCCTTAAATATTCATTGGCGACGGATTTACTTGCTTGTGCTCTAGCCATTATCAACCCTTAACTTAGTCGCTCTGATTTAATGATCTCCGTCATCGTTACGCCGAGCCGCTCTTCGACAACAACGACCTCACCCCGCGCGACAAGGCGATTGTTGACATAAATGTCGATGGCTTCGCCGACCTTACGATCAAGCTCGACGACAGCACCGCGGCCAAGTTTGAGTAGTTGACTGACCTGCATCTGCGATTTTCCGAGAACCGCGGAAAGTTGCACCGGTATGTCGTAGACGGCTTCGAGGTCCTTGCCATTCCGCATCGGCTCCATGACTTCTTCCTCAGAGAGCAGATTTTCCCCGTCACCACCTATTTCTGCCGGAAGGTCGCTAAGATCCAGGGTTTCATCGCTATCGACCGGTATCTCATTGTCATCTGACATTTCTTCCATCGCTGCGGTCATGTCATCATCTGACGTCGCTTCCTCAACAGCGATTTCCGCTTCTTCTTCATCAGCCATTTGATATCTCCTCTGGCGTCGTAACGTCCTCTACAGTGTCGGGATCCGAGGACGGATAATTAATCCCTGATTTATACCGTTCCAGCGCTGTATCTATTTCTGCCCACAAGTTGTGGGTTTCGCGCTCCGCGCCGCCATCTGCCCACTCAATACGACAATCTGACGGGGCCAAATCGGCCTCGGCTAATAAAATGACGTCGCCTGAATACCCACTTTGGCCTTTCAGCTCGTTCATCTGTTGTTGCAGAGCATCAAGATTTTCCGGATGGAGCCGGATCACCAGGCGAGGCTCTTCCAACAACTTAGGCAGCAGGTCGGAAATGACGGCAATAACCGTATTAAGCGAACCTTCGAGCAATGTTGCTTCGACGACCTTGCGAATTACAGCTTCCGCAATCTCTGTCACGTCTTGTTGTGCCTTCTCGACGACGGACGCATATGTTGGGGTAAAAGCAGCGAAACTATCGACTGTGCGTTCGAAGGTTTCGGCGGTTGCTTGTTCAATCGATGCTTGGGCATCCGCCATGCCGGACTGATAGCCTTCCTCCCGGGCGGCTTGTTTTGCTGCTTCGAGTTCCTGCTCGGAAAATGTTGGCAGAACGGGTTGCTCGTCCGGTAGGTGGTCTTCGATGTCTAAGACAGCGTCAAAGGCGTTTTCAAACCTGAATTTTGTTGTGGCTTCAGTCATATCTTTGCGCCGTCTAATAGACGAGTTCGTCCTCGCCGCTATTATCTGAAATCACAATTTCGCCCTTACCCGAGAGATCCTTTGCGGTATTCACCAAATGAGACTGTGCCTCATCGACATCTTTGAGACGCACAGGACCCATGGTTTCCATGTCTTCACGAAGAATTTTGGCGCCACGTTCTGACATATTGGAGAAGAATAGGTCGCGGAGTTCTTCCGATGCTCCTTTGAGGGCAATGCCCATCTTGGCATTGTCGACGCTTCGAATAAGGGTCTGTACGCCACTGGGATCCAGTTTTCCAAGATCTTCGAACGTAAACATGAGCGCTTTGATTTTTTCGGATGCATCCCGACTGCGTTCCTCGAGTGCATCGAGAAATTTTTCTTCGTTTTGACGTTCAAGATTGTTGAAAATCTCTGCCATCATTTCATGAGCGTCCCGTCGATTTGTTCGAGCTAAGTTGCTCATGAATTCTGTGCGGAGTGTTTTCTCAACACCCTCAAGAACTTCTTTTTGGACGACTTCCATCCGCAACATGCGCATGACGACTTCCATAGCAAAATCGTCGGGCAACATTTCAAGGACGCGCGCAGCATGATCAGCTCGAATTTTTGAGAGAACCACGGCAACGGTCTGCGGGTATTCATTTTTAAGATAACTTGCGAGAACTTCCTCATTCACGTTGCCAAGCTTGTCCCACATGGTTCGACCAGCGGGACCCCGGATCTCCTCCATGATGGTATCAACCCGGTCACGAGGCATCGCTTTCATCAGGAGGCGTTCGGTGCTTTCATAGGGTCCAGTGAGGGAACCGGTTGACGAGAAACTCTCCGTAAATTCGACGAAAAGGCGTTCGACCATATCAGCATCGACCTTGCCGAGGCTGGACATCGCCGTCGAGATTTCCTTGATTTCGTCGTCATCAAGCATGGAGAATAGGCGCATCGCCATCTCTTCGCCGACCGAGAGCATCAGGATAGAAGCTTTATGCGCCCCTTCCAGGCCTCTGTAATCTTCGCGCGCCATTAGCTGTCCTCACTCATCCAATGCCGTATGATCCCGACCGTTTCTTCGGGGTGACGCTCAACGATCTCTTCGATTTTTTTAAGGGCGGAGGCGCGTACCTTGCCGTCGACAGACGCCACATCGATTAAATCGTCTTCCTCCCCCTCACCGGGAAGTGAACTTACACCTGTTTCTGCGGGGCCAGACAATGCGGCGGAGTCTGCGCTCTGATCAGCTAAAAGGTTTTGTTCGGTCGCGGCAGCCAGCGCGTTTGGAAGCGCCTCTAATGTTCTCGATATTAGGGGACGTACAACAAGCAAAATGACCAGAATACCGACTGCGGCGAGGACAAAAATTTCTGCGATGCGGAAATAGTCTGATTTTGTAAGGCCAAATAGCGGCTCAAGTGTATCTATGTCGTTTTCTGCAGCGTTTACGAAGCGCATATTGACGACGCGCAGCGTGTCGCCCCGTTTTTCGTTCACGCCGACAGCGGACCGTACTAGCGTACTGAGGTCGTTTAGCTCTTTTTTGCTCCGCGGTTTGTATATGCGTTTGTCGTCTTTATCGATGCTGTAGGTGCCGTCGACGAGTACGGCAATCGAGAGTCGTTTGACTATTCCCATTTCTCGAACATGACTCTTCACGGTTTTGGATATCTCGAAGTTTACGGTTTCTTCGACACGTGAGGATTGGTTGGTCGTGTTGTCCTTGTTTTGAGCTTTGCTATCTTTAGCATCAGGTAAGTTGTTGGAAACCGTCACGCCCGCGCCGCTGCGTTGATCCAGGCTGTTAGCCTTCTCTTCTACATTTTGTGTGGATCGAACAACTTGACCTTCGGGATCATAGGTTTCGGAGTTCGTTGTAATGCGGTCGAAATTCATTTGCGCGGTAACTTGCGCCCGAACTCTGCCAATACCGACAGACTGCTCAAGTAGCTCTTCGATCGCGCGGACCATACGTTCTTCCTGATCCCTCTGAACTTCATCATTGTCCGACGCCCCAACAATGCCGCGTTCATCCGGCGAGCCAGCTCGTGCCAGGAGGCGCCCGCGATGATCTATGACTGAAATACGTGAAATTTTGAGCTCTGGGACCGCAGACGCGACCAAATGCTGAATAGACAGGACCTGAACCTTGTCGAGTTTTTTGGGCCCTCTTGTTTTTATGACGATCGACGCGCTGGGTTCCTGGCGCTTCCGGCTAAAGAGTTGGCGTTTCGGAAGAACGAGATGGACACGTGCCTCCGTAACTTGTCCCATTGTCCGAACGGTCCGTGCCAGTTCACCTTCGAGGGCTCGGACGAGATTTACATTTTGAACGAAATTGGTTGTGCCAAACGACTCGCTTTTATCGAATATTTCGTACCCGATTGAGCCGCCATTGGGCAGCCCTTCTTCGGCCATCGACATTCGTAATCGCAGAACACGGTCTGAAGGAACTAAAATTTGTCGACCATCGGCCCTCAGATCGAATGGAACCCCAAGAGTTTCCAGTTTTGAGATAATCTTCGCACTATCACCGGTATCGAGATCAGCATATAGCAGTGACATGTCGGCCGTGTTTAGACGGGCTGACAAGAATACGAAAAAAATTACGATGCCCATTGCGACACCGCCCATTGCGACAAGGCGTACTGTGCCAAGATTTCGCAACGTTTGAGCAATACTCTGCAAGTTAATGGTCTCCCGCCAACTACTAATGAGGCCCGAAAAGAGTGGTTCGCCTCAACCTGATTGGATGACCATATGACGGCACGGTGAATAAGCCGTTAACTACGGGGAATTTTTTGCCGGTTTGGGGGTAATATTTGCCGGTTTGAATTGTTGGTCCGTTATGAACGGGTGATGTGTCGGTAATCCTGGACCCTTGTCGCCCGTAAACCTCGTACACCGTATTTGTCGACGAGGCTCTGCCAGGACGCAAATTCTTCGACAGAAAGCTTGTAACGATTGCAGGCATCCTCGAGGGAAATCAAACCTGAACGAACCGCCGCTACGACTTCTGCTTTGCGACGGACGACCCAACGCTTTGTGTCTGGCGACGGTAAATCGTCGATCGTAATCTGTTGGCCGGCGGGTCCCATGACGGAACGACCTGCGTTGACCTGTGATTCGTGATTTAAATTACTAGCCACCCGAAACTCTCCATCAATCGTTCAAACAATGTACCGAAAGGCCTTTAAAAAAGGGCTAAGGAAGACGGTAAAAGGGAGGTTACGATCCCAAATAGGGCGAGCGATTCCCGCCCTATTTTTCTAACTACCGGTTATTCCTATCGTTTTATCGCGATCAACTCGCTGAGCATTTCATCGGCAGTGGTAATAATTCTTGTTTTTGCCGCGTAGGCCCGTTGAGTAATGATCAAACTCGTGAATTCGGTCGCTATATCCGACGTCGAAGATTCAAGGGCTGACGGCACGATTGTGCCGGCATTACCTTCTCCGGGAGATCGTAGGAAGAAATCACCAGATTTTTCGCTCTGGGTAAAAGCCGTTCCGGTTTTGGTGCCTAAACCGTTCGGGTTAGGGAACGTCGCAATCGGAATTTTGTATATCTTCTGGGTTTCGCCGTTATCGAATAGAGCGGTTACAATGCCGTCTTCATCGACTTTCACGCCGAAGAAGTTACCGAACTGTGTACCGTCTTGGTTGTTAAAGGAAACGCTGTAGGTACTAGAAAATTGTGTGACGCCGTCTGCCACATTTTGAGTCCCCAGATTCGGGGTGATGAGACTATTGCTTGCTCCAGAGCTCCAGGTGCCCAACGCTAAAACGGGTGGTGTGGCGCCACCGTCAAAGCTGGCGGGCGTACCGTCACCATTGAAAACAACCGTTACGCTATAGGCAGTACCTGATCCCACGGTCCCCTCTTCGACACTGCCTGCATCTGTTGCAGCGGCCGTGACCACCCAAGTGTTGGCAGCCGCCTGTTTCGTCCAGGTAAGGGCAACAGTGTGGGAAACGCCTAGAGAGTCAAAGACTGTGGTGTTTGTAGATTCTGTCGCGCCGGTTGTTGCTGATGCTGGCAAATTAAGACCTAAGTCAACTGTACTAGTAGGGCTGGCACTTCCAGAAACGCTATTGACCCGAATTGACTCTAATCCTGTTAGAAGTGACGTGTTTGAGGCTGTTGGCGTCCCCGAAAGATCGGTTCTCCAGCCTTGCAGATAGAAACCTGTCGGTGCACGTAGGAAGCCTTCTGAGTCTGCCGCAAATTCGCCGGCCCGAGAATAAAATCGAGTGTCACTCGCGGTAGGCGTGGCTGCCTCGGTCATGACGAAGAACCCCTGTCCCGAAATCGCGAGATCAGTATTGTCCTCAGATGCTTGAAGCAACCCTTGGCGATCAATCGAATAAACCGGTGCGGAACGTACGCCACCCGGAGCATACGTGTTGCCGGTTTGTCGAGTAACCAACGTCGAGAATGACGCATGGGCGTTCTTATAGCCGACAGTGTTTACGTTCGAAATATTGTCGGAAATCATTCCAAGCGCCTGGCTCTGTGCGTTGAGGCCGGATACGCCGGAAAACATTGCTCCGTAAAGGCTCATTACTTAACTCCTTACAACTAGGTACTGGTGAGAACTACTGTTACAAAATTTGGAATCTGGTTTGGGAAGGTGTGGTCTAGCTTTCTTCCTGTTGTTGAACGGAAATGACATTCGTTAGTGGGATTTTGACAAGGCCAAGGGAAAGCAGGGCACCGGCGTCACCGGTCTCAACGCCAGTTACAAGGCCTGAAACCGATGTTGTTGCGGTTACCGGATCGCCATCAGAATTTTGCGCACTTACGGTGAGGGTGTAGGCGCCTTCCGGTAGCTGCGTGCCGTTACTATCATTGCCATCCCACACAAAATCATGTTGGCCGGTGTCGGTTTCCCCGGATGTTGAGAACACGACACTGCCGTTTTCGTCGGAAATAATGAGATTTGTTGTCTCTGTGTTGTCGGGCAACGTATACGAGAATTGCGCACGGTTTCCCTGAAGAGGCGCAGTAGCACCGGACGCTTCAACAGTCTGGCCTATATAATTTAGGGCTGCGGTCCCTTGAGTTGTTGTTTGTAGATCGAGCAGCTGTTCCAGCGATTTATTGGATGCGATCGACTGCTCCACTTCACTAAATTGAACCAGCTGGTTTACAAATTCTGCCGAGTCTTGTGGGTCCAAGGGGTCCTGATTTTGTAGCTGCGTTGTTAACAGCTGTAGAAACGTGTCGAAGTTATCGGCAAGCTTCGCTCCTGCTAGATCAGCGGCGGTCTGGCTTGTCGTTGATGTTGCGCTTGCTACTTCCATGGGTTTAATCCTGGTTTAAACATGAATATCAATGCCTGAGTCATTCAAAACTGAGGCGTGGGCTGGTGCTGAGTTCTGGTCTTCGACCAGGTCTTCCTGCACTAAAAAATTGGAGTCTTTGGCGGACACCCCATCCTCATCGGATGTTTGACCGTCGGCTCCTTCGCCCTGAAGGCTAAAGCTCAAGCTGCCGGAGTCGGTACGAAGTCCTGCTTCTTGCAACGCACGTTCAAGAGCACGGGCATCGCGCTGTAGGAGTTCCAACGTGTCACTTCGTTCTGCCTGGATGACAGCGATGACCCTGCCGTCGTGCCCGACCTCCATTTTGACGGCTACCCGGCCGAGGTCTGCAGGTTTCAGTTCAAGCGTGAAGCGATCATTTCCGTCCTGCACTGCCCGGCTGATTTGAATAGCAACCTGATGTGTGGCTGGGGCAGGCGGAAGCCGTGTAGACACAGTCTCGGTCGTTGCGGAAATATCAGTCGCGAATTTCAATTCGCTAACAAAGCTGTTCGCGGTGGATATCTGCGTGTTGACGGCACTAGGTGTCCCTGGAGGTGATGCGATGTTTTCACTGCGTGTTGCCGATAAGTCGTTTCCGTGTGGTGTAATTATTGCGACAGGCGAATCTGGCGTCGTGACTGATGCCGATCCGGAACGTGAGAATGCTGTTGATGCAAACTCTGTTTCGGTTTCACCGGTCACTACAATTGGTGCTGCCTTGTCTATCAGATTGAATGTGGTTTCCGAGCGTCTTTGGCCAGTTCCAGCTATAGAAGTTTTCGCTTCAGTTGCATCTGTATCAATGTCACCCGAGTCAATTTCCGACAATAGGCTGGGATCGACGGGGCGTTGCATTGCAATTGCGGCGATTGGCGTGCCAGTCACTATAGTCTTGGAGGCGTCGCTCGCAGAGGCAGGCGCTGTTGCTGTCGGGGGAGGAGGCGCTGACTGTTGTGTCGCTATTTCCATCGGGGCTGCAGAAGTAGGTGTTTTGGTCGATGGCTCTGATGCTGTCATAACCAAGCCTGCGTCGCTGCTGCCGTCGCCGGAAGTGCCGCTTGCAATCGGTGTAACATCTAACTCCTCCCCAGAGGTGGAGGTCGCCGGTGGCATACTGATTTGGGTGTCTTCAGTTGCCCATTGCTTTCCATCGATTGCCACTTGATAAGTCGGGGTTTGGAGTTCTTGCGGTACGGTAAATCCAGGGGTCCCTATTGCGTCGATGAGTTGCTCATCTACTGGCACCGAGACTTTCTCGTCAGAAGTTTGGGGAAGCCGGTCTGCGGTATTTGTTTCCGGAGTATCGGTTGGGCGTTCGTCGTGGAGGGCTTCTGTTCTTTTGGGAGTATTCACCGCATTGGGGCGCTCACTGTAAGAAACATTCTGCTTATCAGATTTATCATCCCGAGCTGAACGTGCCGCGGCATGATCAGCGCTATTCAGCATGTTTGCGAAACCATCATTGCGGTCGCCGCGTTCTGTCGGCAACTTTGCCGCCGCAGGGGCTTTCAGGGATATCGTTGGATCGGTTCGCATACTTACTACTACTACTTACTAATACTGGGCGATGTACTGATCGCTATATATACAGATGCAATTTTTGGGCCAGTTGCGATTGTCAGTGGTTGAAAAATTACTCAGTTATTTCAATCGGTTATGACGCATATATATTTCTGTGAGCTGGATGGGATTTGAGCTGGTATCTTTTGCCGTAAAGTACGGGCAATTACTGCCGTATTAAAATTCGGAAGGATGTTTATGCCGCTTTCTCCGGTGGGTCTCTTTGAAACCAACATGTAAAAAGGGGCGCCCGTTGGCGCCCCTTGAAACAAAGCTCGTAGAAATCTTAAAGAGTGGGCTGCGCGGCCATTGCTTCTTTGGCAACGAGAGCTGCGGCGACATCTGCCATGTCTTCGGCTTCTGCATTCTCAACTGTACTGCGAATGCGTTCATCCAATTCGAACCATGAATCGCGAATCGGGCGTAGGAGTTTGATGGCCTGCTCTGCGACCTGTTGATCATTTGCAAAGTTGATCCGAGGAAGTTGCGTAATAATGTGATTGTAAATCGCGCCGAGATTCTCAGCGATTTCCCCGCCCGTCTCCATATCAAGAGCGAGATAAAGCTGCGAGATTACTTCTGCTGTATGGGATGTTGCATTGAAGCGAGCCTCGATATCTCCGTCACCGATCGCTTGGATGGAAGCCATCAAGCTGGCGATTGCCTCATCATAAAGAACGACAATTAGGTGGCTGGGGAAAGCTGCGTTAACTTCTTCGATTTCTTCGAGGTTGATGTCTGTGTACATGTTTTCGTTTCCTTTTCTTCGGCTTTTTGCTGTCTTGCAAGGTGACGGTGTGAAAGCCTGGGACAATGTTGGGATTAGGGTTTGGACTACTGGAGGAGCTGAAGTAACACCTGTGGCGACTGGTTCGCCTGGGCAAGCATCGCGACGCCGGCCTGAACAAGAATTTGTTTGCTCGTGAACTGGCTCATCTCAGAAGCGATATCCAAATCGAGCAAGTTACTTCTGGCCGCTTCGGTATTTTCCAGAGTGGTAGCTATATTCGCGGCAGCGAATTCCAGTCGGTTTTGCGCCGCGCCGAGATTGGCTCGGGCATCGTTGAGGGTATCCACTGCAACGCTGATCGCGACCGATGCGGCATCTGATTGAGTTTTCGATGTCACATTGGTAGACGAAAGGCCGAGAGCTGAGGCACTAACGCTATTCAGCGTTACGGCTATCTCGTCTGCCGTTGGGCTCGTTCCAGTTCCGACTTTGTATGTAAAGGTCGTTGTCGAAGAACCGCTTAGGTCGAGTGTGCCATTACCTTTTGTCAGATCAACATCGTAGGCCGTGTTCAACACCAGATCGATCGTATTGGTCGACCCAGAATTGCTTAGCGTTACGACGGTGCCTGTTGACATCGCCGAACCATCATTGGTGTTTGAGGCAATTGAACCGGTGAACACGTCAGATCCGACCGTTACTGAAAAGGACCCGCTGGCGGCGTAGGCTATTGTCGCGTCTCCGGAGGTGGCGTGGTCGCCTTTGAAGACGATGTCTTGAACACCATCAGCGACTTCGAAAGCGGTGGCTGACGACCGGTCTACGCCAATCGCGCCATTAACGACTTGGCTGCCGTTAAATTCGGTATCGGCGGCAAGGCGGTCGATTTCTGAAACAAGAGCCTGATACTCAGTGTCTAGCATTCCGCGCTCTGTGCCGGACAATTGGCCGGAACCAGCTTGAACTGACAAGGCTTTCATCCGCATTAAGATGTCATGGGTTCGTGACATTGCACCATCTGCGACTTGCAACATGGACACGGCTTGCCCGGCATTTACCTGTGCCTGACGAAGGGCGACCACCTCGGACATCAGCCGTGAACCGATGGCCATTGAAGCGGCATCGTCTTTTGCGGATACAACGCGTGTACCGGATGACAGCTTTGCCAGTGATTCTGTTAGTTCCATATCGGACTCGGATAGGTTCCGATGTGCTACATTTGCGGCAAAGTTTGAAATTACATTGAGCGCCATATTAAAATCTCCTTCTGGACCGTCTGATTCGTGAAGCTGGTCTTTGATCGATCAGTCTTCTTGTTCGCTGCGGTCACTACCTTTTCTCGTGTTACTCAATTCCTTTTTGAGCGCTCCGACACAATACTCACTGGCGCCAGGAACGGACGCGCATTGCGCCCTACCTATGCCAACGAATTTGCAAGAACGATGCCAATTGGCCAAAGTTTTGTAAGTATCTGTTTATATTGAGAAATTTACAAAACTCGCTGGAAATTGGCATCGCAGCGGAAATATCTGCGTGGTTGAACTGGAAATTTATGCCGGGCAGAGCACGTTTCGTGCCGAGTTTTGGAACCAAGATACAAAAAACCCCGCCAGGGGCGGGGTTCGTTGAAATATCTTCTTTATTTATGCTGATAAAGAGGTTGGCAGGCGGGTGATTTCTGCGGAGCCCGGCGCTGTATCAGCTGATGAATTCTGACCACCGGCCTGTTGACGAGCGAGTTCTCGCCAAGGCTGCTGCAATGGTTCAAGCAGGACAATGACTTCGCGCGCCGGCTCGGGGTCATTATGGATGTCAATTTCAGGTAGCCGCGCTAGCATAAAGGAGAACAAATCGTTGAGGTTGGAGGCTATTTCGCCGCCTTTCTCGATATCCAACGTCGACCACATATGAGAAATGATCTCAATCGCGCGAGCATTTGCTTTCCAACGGGCTTCGATATCGTTGGCTTCAATCGCCACTATGGCCTCTTTGAGGGACATAACAGCTTTGTCATAGAGCATACTCACCAGTTTCGCCGGCGACGCTGTCATCACTTCCTGAGTTAGATATTTTGAGATATCCGCATTCATCGGATTTCTCCTCCTGACTTATTACTTGAGTTTTTCACCAACTATTATCCACTCTGAGAGTTAAGAAGAGCTGTAGTAGATGCCGTTATGCTCTCGATAATATTGTTTGCCTGCGCAAGAGCAGTTTCCATAGCGATATAGCGTTCGAGCAGGCTTTGACGTTGGATGTCTAACCGCGCTTCCATTTCAATGATGCGTTCATTATTGACGACGTTTTGATCGGTGAGCTGATCTATTTCCCCATCTACGATACCGGTAGTGGTGTTGAGCAAATCATCTATTTCAAAAAACATCTGGGCGGCGATGCCGATGGTAAAATCGAGCTGAATTGAACTCGTAAAATCCAGTCCACTGAAAAACAACTGTAGACCCTGTGCACTGCCGGTATTGACCGTTATTGAATTTCCAGAGATCGACGCGCTGGCATCATCAGCACCGTTTGCTGTTCCATTGATGTTTGCCGTTGCGGCCCCGCCGGAAACAGCAGCGCTCGTCGTTGGCACGTAGTTGCCGGCTACCGCATCACTGTTATCAAGAACGTGGGGTTCCCAAAAAAATGTGTCTTCGGTTGAACCGTCTCCGGTAAAAGTGCTCCCGGCTGCATCTACCGGATAAATTTCAAATGGTGTTGTTCCGCCAGAATTTGCTGTTGCCGTGACACTAATCCGATACCAGCCACTGCCAGCGTCTTCGATTGTTGCGGATGCGAGATCTGCACCTGTAGATGTTGTGGTGCCCAGGTTGAGATCAAATTCTGCCAGTGCGTTGGAGCCGAAATTAGTTCCACCCATTCCGATCTGCACTTTGTCTCGAGCTCCAGCTTTGGCGTACGTGGTGAATGTGTACGAGTCGCCTGCTGTAACCGTGATCGACGGATTACTTTCGATCAGATGAGTATTGTTTGTTGCGTCTGAAACAATGGCGTCTGCGGTTGATGTTCCGTCCGGGGCTGTGGTCGCGGCGACATCGGTATTGATGGTCGCACGCGTGTTTGTAAAGGCTGTGATTTCCGTTGTGTCCGTTGCAGGTTCGTTAACCTGCATACCCCAGACGTGAGTGTTTACTGTGGACCCGTCGCCCGTAAACCCGACACCATTCGTGGTGTCTTTTGGGGTAATGTCGAATGTAGCTGTACCTGTTGTATCTGCGGTTACGGTCACGCTTACCCGGTAGAAACCGTTGCCAGCATCTTCAATCGTTGTAGTGTCGGCGCCGGTCCCGTGGCTATCGAGTGCACCGGTATTGATGTTGAAGTCTGCATAGGCATTGGATGGTGCACCGGCTCCTGAGAGGCCGAGGCGGACTTCATTGACGTCGCCCTTTTTCACATAAGCTGACAGGACATAGGATTCTCCGGCGGTAACGCTGACTGTACTGCTGCTCAACGTGTGTGGACCCGCTCCTGCGGAGGCAATTAGGCCGTCAGCGGTGGTCGTGGAATCTGGGGCGGCAGAGGAATTTGCGCTTACCGTCATGAGTGTTTGCGTATAGTACGCGTTGTCCGCTTCTTCGCTGTACTGCAGCATATTGTCGCCAGCGCCGGGCTTTAGGTTGAGCGTATAACCGCTGGCATCGTAGGTGGTATTGCCATTGAATCCGAGAAGCGTGACACGAGAATCCCCCGATGTAAAATCGAAGTTAAACATCTTTCAAACGTCATCTGGATTGGATAACAAGACGGCATCAAGGGTCGTTTCGTTAATTTCAAGGTTCTCAGCAAGGAGCGGGTCGGAGGCTGACCGGTCAACGAAATCCACACCAATTTGTGACAAAACGGTAAAGTTCTGGTCGACGCCGGTGGCACCTTGTCCAACGATTAGCGATAGGGCGCGACCGACCTCGGATAAGGCAGTCGAGCTAAACAAGACACCTGATTCTTCGTCCGCCGTACCGGTATTTTCGTCAACCAAACGGTGACTATTGATGAATTGCCGAACTGCATTATAGGAGTCGACGAAAGTAACGATCTGGTTTTTAACCTGCGACAGATCCTGCTCGATATCGAGCGAAATGACGGTGCCCGCTTCAGCAGCGAAGAGGCTCAATGTTACGCCTGTGAATAGGTCATCAATTGTATTGCTGCTGCGTTCAATCGCGCGGCGCTTGTTGTTAATACCCAGGTCTTCTATTGCGGTACCGCTGGCAGTCTCGGTGATGGAGGTGCCGCTGGTCGCTGTTATTTCAAGTCTGACGCCAGCCCCTTCTGTCACAACGGATGCCGTGACATCTGTGATGTTGGCGGTGATCGACGCGGCGAGATCACTGAGACTGTCTGTGGCGAGGTAGTTGACTGTTCCAAGTGCGCCGGAATCGCTGTCCCGTGTAAAGGTTAGGGTGCCAGCGGAACCGATCTGAACGGTTGAGGCAGTCTGGAAGCTTGTTTCATAAATTGTGTTTGTTTGATCGAGAATACCATCAGCGTAAACCTGGGCGCTCTGCGGAGTTTGCAGAGTGTTCTTGATAGCACTTCCTGCTGTGAGTAGGCCGACGGTCTGCATTGGAGTCCCCGTCGTTTCGCCCAAACTCATCGTTACGCCGGTGTCTTCGGCAGTCATCACGAGATAGCTCTCGGTTGCGCTAACAGTGACAACGCTGGCATTGATGCCGGTTGCATTGCTACCGGTATTGGCTTGATTGATCAGATCTCGTAGATCGAGAAGGGTGGTCGTCGCGGAAACGCCGACTTTACGAACACCGAGTTCAAAGTCGGTAAGCGCAGTACCGGCGCCGCTTTCCGAGAACCGAAACTCCGTCGCAGAAGTCAGGTCGAGGCGAAATCCGCCTGATGCGGATTCGACTGTGCCGGTTACGCCAGTAACATTTGCTGATATTGAGCTGGCAAAGTCGTCTAATGTGTCCGTTGAAGTATATGCAACAGTGCCGATAGTTGTCCCGGTTTCATCGACGAAGGTAAGAGTTCCGGAAGAGCCGATTGTATCGCTGCCGCTTGAAAATATGGCCGACTCGAAATTGGTTTTGGTTCTGTCGCTGGAAATTGTGAACTCGTCACCGGCGCCGAACCCTAATGAAGCGGTTGCACTTGCAATGTTATCAGAGCTGATTTTGTGGGCCTTGGCGACTTGCAATACCTCAACAGTGTGATTGCCGACAGCGGCGTCATTTCCGACCGTTACTCCAAGTAAATTCCCTGCGGCAGAAGGCGCGGCGCCATCAATTCGGGCTGAAGATGCGAAGACTTGCTTGCCAGAAAAGATGTCATTTGTACTGCCAAAGCTTACGGCACCATAAAGGCTGGATAATGATGTTCTCAGGGTTTCGAGTGTGACCTGCAAATCTTCAAGTGCAGCAATCTGAGATTCGTTGCTGGCAACGCGGGTCTCCAACGTGTCGATCGGAATACGGCGTGCGGGAATAATTGCATCGACTGTCCCCTGGAGATCGATGCCTGAAGATAGGCCAGAAAAGGAAACACGGCCGCTTTCGTCGACCGTCAAATTATCAAGATTTAGACCTTCAATCACTATACTACTCTCTACAACTAAACTCTCTTCTTCCTCTTAGTCTCAGTTCCCTGTCTCTTCCCTTTTCTTTTTTAGGTTGAAGTTGGAGAGGAGCTTTCGCTCCTCTCCGGACTTCAAACGTCTATTAGTTGAATAGACGCATAAGATTCTGCGGCAGCTGGTTGGCCTGAGCCAACATAGATACGCCTGCCTGGATAAGAATCTGCTTACTCGTAAAGTTACTCATCTCAGAAGCGACATCGAGATCAAGAAGCTGAGATCTCGCTGCCTCGGTGTTCTCCGTTGCCGTTGCGATATTTGCCGCAGCAAATTCGAGACGGTTTTGGTTTGCACCAATGGTCGCACGATACGTCTGGACGTCATCAATGGCGTTACTGATTGCCACCGATGCGGCATCCGCATTGGCTTCCGTGGTTACGCTTGTGCTGCCGATGCTCAAGGCAGAGGCAGAGACACTGTTGACCGATACAGAGATATCATCTGCTGTGCTGCTCGTGCCCGTACCAACTTTAAACGTAAAGCTGGTGGTGCTCGAGCCGGCTAAGGCCAGTGACTCAGTCGTACCGGTGGTCCCGTCAACGTCAAATGCCGTGTTGAGGACGATATCGACCTTATTGGTAGATCCAGTATTAGTCAGCGTGACAACGGTACCCGTCGACATGGCTGAACCATCATTGGTGTCAGAAGAGATCGACCCGGTGAAGACGTCAGAACCAACTGTGACAGAGAAGTTACCCCCTCCGTCATAGGCGATAGTGGCATCACCTGAAGTACTGGTATCACCACGGAAAACGATGTCCTGAACGCCGTCGGCAACATCAAACGCCGAGTTCGTCGCTGTAGTAGTAGACGTAATAGCACCATTAACCAGTGATGTTCCGGCGAAGTCCGTATCGTTCGAGATACGATCAACTTCCGAAACCAACGCTTGGTACTCGGTGTCCAGCATGGCCCGCTCGGTGGCGGATAGCTGACCCGAACCAGCCTGAACGGAAAGCGACTTCATCCGAACCAGGATGTCATTCGTCTTCGCCATGGCACCATCGGCAATCTGCAGCATTGAGCTGGCTTGGCCAGCATTAACCGCAGCCTGCTTCAGGCCAACTACTTCAGCGTTCAACCGTGAACCAATAGCAAGTGAGGCTGCATCATCTTTAGCAGACACAACCCGGCTACCGGAGGACAGCTTGGCGAGCGAAGAAGTTGCTGCCGCATCGGACATGCCCAAGTTACGCTGGGCGATATTGGATGCAAAGTTTGAAACGATATTTAAAGGCATAGTTTCCTCCTACTTGGAATGTTCAGGCGACTTCCTGTCACCTGGCAGGAAAGGTTTTCTTTCCCATTTTTTGTCCCAGAGAATTCTCGGGACGAGGATTTAAATGCAAGTCTCATGCCAGATATTCGTTCTCAATAAATTCAATAGCTTGGAAGCAATCTTAACCAACGGCTAACGCTGTCGACGGCAGTTCCTGCCGATATTGTAGAAAATGCCCGGCAAATTTGTCCGGGGGACGGAAAATTTTGCCGGGATCGCTGCCGGTGCGGGGAGGTGGACCAAGAAAAGGTCATGCCCAAAATACCTACTGGAATAACTGCATGAGGTTCTGCGGCAGCTGGTTGGCCTGAGCCAACATAGATACGCCTGCCTGCATCAAAATCTGCTTGCTCGTAAAGTTACTCATCTCAGAAGCGACATCGAGATCAAGAAGCTGAGATCTCGCTGCCTCGGTGTTCTCCGTGGCCGTCGCGATATTTGCTGCAGCGAATTCGAGCCGGTTCTGGTTGGCACCGACATCGGCGCGAGCGGTCTGGATGTCATCAATAGCATTGCTGATAGCAACAGATGCAATATCTGCGTCGGCTTTAGAGGTTATTGATGTTGTTCCGATACTGAGGGCGGATGAGCTAACGGAGCTAATAGTAACCAGTATCTCGTCCGCAGTGCTACTGGTTCCCGTTCCAACTTTGAAGCTAAAGGAGGTGGTGCTGGAACCGCTAAGATCCAGTGTGCCATCGGCTTTAGTCAGATCGACGTCATAGGCCGTGTTGAGGACCAGGTCGACTTTATTACTGCTACTGGTATTGGTGAGAGTGACCACAGTACCGGTGGACATAGAGGACCCATCATTCGTATCAGATGGGATAGAGCCCGTGAAAACATCTGTACCTAAGGTAACCGAGAAGGTGCCGGCGGCGCTTGAGGCGATTGTTGCATCGCCCGCTGTGCTTGTATCACCTCGAAAAATGATGTCCTGGACGCCATCAGCGGTTTCGAAAGCCGTTGCTGATGATCGGTCGACAGAAATTGCACCATCAACGAGCTGTGTCCCGGCGAAGTCGGTATCGTTTGAAATTCGATCAACTTCTGAGACCAAGGCTTGGTATTCCGTGTCCAGCATAGCCCGTTCGGTGCCGGATAACTGTCCAGAGCCCGCTTGCACTGACAGCGATTTCAGGCGGATCATAATGTCATTGATCTTGGACATCGCACCATCCGCGATCTGCAACATCGAAATGGCCTGACCAGCATTAACGGACGCCTGTTTAAGTCCGACGACCTCAGCAGCCAAACGAGAGCCTACTGCCATCGATGCGGCATCATCTTTTGCCGAAACAACGCGGCTGCCAGAAGACAGCTTGGCCAATGATGTTGTCGCGGCGCTATCAGAAATAGCCAAATTGCGTTGTGCGATGTGGGAGGCAAAGTTCGAGATAATATTCAGAGGCATGTTTTAGACGCTCATTCTTTACGTTGCCGACTGCTTACCCAAGCAAGCAGCGGTTCCAAAAGGCGGTTCATGCAACGGACCTTCGGTTTCGTTGCACGCAAACCTTTGCAAGAAAGATGCCAAATAAAAGAGGTAATGAAATCAATGGGTTGGTGATTCGTAAAATTGTTAGTGGCGGCACCTGCGGCACATTTGGCCCAGCGGAAATTCCGTCCAGTGGAAATTCTTGCCGATTGTAAGTGTGCGCACTTGTGAAAACCGCTCCCTGAGAAGTCGAGAGGTTAAGGGAATATCAACCATAATTGGTCAACCTACACAGCCACTTGGGTCTCCGTAGGAGACTCGACCTGGTCTGTGGAAATGGGGAACAATAAATGGCGACCAAATCGGAATATCTGGCAGGACGTGCCAACGAAGATGTCCCGGCGCCAGATGAGAGCGCGTTTGATCAAACTCTTGTTAGTATTCTCTCAAAGGCGATTGAAGTTCATAAGTCAGGCGACCTAACCGCTGCCGAAGACGGCTATCATCGTGCGCTGGATATGGTTCCTGATCATCCGCACGCTTTGCACTTCATGGGTGTTTTGCAACATCAGAAGGGTAATTCTACGGAAGCGATCACCCTCATATCACGGGCCATAGAAGGTCTTCCTGATTTTGCGGACGCTTACAGTAATTTGGGCGCTGCTTATCATGCGATGGAAAATCTTCCGGAAGCCGAAGCCAGCTTTCGGCGTGCTGCCGAGCTCAAGTCGGACTTACCAGAGGCCCATTCCAATTTGGCTGCGGTGTTGATCGAACAAGGCAAACGCGAGGAAGCAATAGAAGCCTACAAGCTTGCGCATGAAATCGCGCCGACCGAACCAAAATTTGTCAAAAGATTGGGTGACCTTTTTATAGAGATTGAAGATTTCACTGCTGCTATTAATTGGTTCACAAAATTTCTGGTAGTAGTTGAAGACGAAGACGGCGAGGTTAGCAATAACCTGGGCTATGCCTTTGAACGTATGGGTAAGCTTGAGGAATCGGCGGAGTGGTATCGCAAAGCTGCCACGCTTTGCCCCACCTCGCCTGAAATTAACAATAATCTCGGTAGTGTGCTCGGCCGCCTCGGCCATCACGAAGAGGCTGATGCCTATTTTAATCTTGCCCTCGAGATAGACCCCGAAAAATGGGAAGATCTCTCAAATCTTGCGGGTACATATGTGAATCGGCGCGAGGTTGATAGGGCCTTGCCAATTTATGACCAGCTGATCGCCAAACAGCCTGACAACGCTAAGCTATATAACGATTATGCGGTGGCCCTCTCGGTTGCTGGCCAGCTTTCCAATGCCGAACAAGCCTTTGAAAAGGCAATAGAAATCGATCCGGAATTCTCCGAAGCCTTCAATAACCTGGGGAGTAACCTTCTCAATCAGGGCCGCCGCATCGAAGCAATTGATCATTTTAAAAAGGCTATTCAATTCGCGCCAACCTATATCGAACCCCATATCAATATTTGTTTGGCATTGGCCAACGAGCAGCGTTTGGAAGAAGCCTATGTGTATGCGCAGGCAACGACGCTGAACTCGGCTTACCGGCCGGAAATGTTTTCGAATCCCCACAAGGTCTTTCGGGCGGTATGTGACTTCGATGCAATGGAGGCTCTCGGTGATCCTTGGGAGAACGTCGAGCAAACTAATGCCGCCGATTATTCGGCTAACTTTCTTGCAATGCTCGTTCTTGCGGATACCGAAGAAAAAACCACCAGGCTTACGGGGCTGCATCGGAAATGGGGCGAGGATTTAAAGTATCGGGTTATGGGTGAGCCCCTGCCGCCGGTATCGTTGCCGTCCAAGAACAAAAAAATTCGCCTTGGTATAATGTCGTCAGATCTTCGACATCATTCGGTTGCGAAGTTTGTTCTACCAATTTTGGAGAATTACGATCACGAGAAATTTGAGATTTTCTGCTACGCACCGATGGAAGCTAGAGACGATAAAGTTCAAGCCCAAATCAAGGAGTTGGTCTCCGAATTTCGTATCATGTCGAACCACAGCGATTTGGAGATTGCTGAAGTCATTCGCGCAGATGAAATTGATATTCTGTTCGAACTGAATGGGTTCACACGGGACACTAAATTAAAGGTCCTCGCGTTTAAGCCTGCTCCTATACAAATTTATTGGCTGGGCTATCCCTTTACGACCGGTATTGGAGAGATCGATTATATTATACTCGACCCGCATGTCGCACCGACTAATCCTGATTGGATGGTCGAAAAGCCTCTTTTGATGCCGGAATGCTGGGTTTGCTTCGGTAGTTTTGATGAGGAGCCAATTTCCGAACGACCGCCAATGGAGCGCAATGGCTTTGTGACGTTTGGCACCCTAAATAACCCTTACAAACTGACACGTGAAACCATTGCCCTGTGGTGTCAGGTTATGAACAAGGTACCAAACTCCCGATTTCTATATGTTCGTCCGGAGGCAGATTCCCTTGCGCTTTGCCAGAATCTGACCCAGGAGTTCGGTAAGCACGGCATTGGCCCGGAGCGGCTCTTTCTGGTGAATAATCGCAAGACCGGTCTTTCACACCTATCCTACTATGACGAAATTGATATCTCGTTGGATACCTTTCCGCTGACAGGCGGGACGACGACATGCGACACCTTGTGGATGGGGGTTCCCGTTGTCACAAAGGTCGGACCCAGCATGCATCAACGTTTGAGCTATAGTCACTTGACGAATGCCGGGTTGCAGGAGTTGTGCGTCGAGACGGACGACGATTACGTCAAAACGGCGGTGGGCTTGGCCGAAGACCCTGATGCGCTTGCTTTCTTACGCAGTGAATTACGAGGCGCGTTGAGGGAGTCAGCGCTCTGCCGCTCCGAAGATTTCGCACGGCATTTCCAGGATTTAATGTTGGGTTTGGTTGAACAGCATGGTTTGCGGTAGTGCAAATTTGCGGCGGTTGAAGGGGGCCACAGGATGAGCCGCGAAGAAGAGCTGGTTGAGGACGTATTGTCGTTCGCAAAGAATGATATTGCCGCAAGCACCATGCAACGGTTGGGCATCGAAGGCAAAAAGGTCTCGATATTGCAGCCTGGTCAGACGACTTTGGCCAAAATGGCTGAAGAGTTTATGACGAATGGAGATATCGCAGAAGCAGTTGATATCTATTCCAAACTGGTTGCGGAAGATCCAGAAGGATCAGAATTCTACAACGATTTAGGCGTGGCATTGTCTCGCTTGGGGCAGTTCGGGGATGCCGAAGAAGCATTTCTGAAAGCGATAGACGTAACCCCTTCGTGGCCGGCACCGCACAACAATTATGGCTGCGAACTTATGAAGTTCCGTCATTACGATGCCGCTGTTACGCAGTTCAAAAAGGCGATCGAGCTCGATTCAGATTATGTGCCTGCCTATGTAAATATTTGTGCCGTATTAGGTACTCAGAAACGCCTCGACGAAGCTTATGTCTATGCAAAAGGGTTGGTCCTTCGGCAAGGTTTTGAGCCGGTGATGTTTGCACTGCCGCAGAAAGTATTTCTCGGCCAGTGTGACTATGACGGCGTCGAGGAATTTGGGGACATCTGGGAAATTATTGAGGCCAATCCGGACCGGGACATGTCCCTAAACTTTCTGGAGTTTCTGGTTCGAGCGGATACGCCTGAACGGATCGGGAAGTTGGTCTCGGCCCATAAGCGCTGGGGGAAAAAGGTTGCCGCGCATGTGGGCCAAGACCCCTTGCCGAAAATATCTAATACAGAGCGGACTGGCCGCATCAGGCTCGGGTTTGTTTCATCAGATTTGCGTGATCATGCAGTTGCAAAATTTGTTCTTCCGATCATTGAGCAGTACGACCGAGATAAAATCGAAATATTTTGTTATGCGCCCATTTAGTATCCAGAAGATGAAATTCAGTTGCAGATCAAATCAAAAGTCGCCGATTTCAAAGTTTTGTCGACCACTAATGACCGAGAATTTGCAGCCAGCATTCGGGAAGACGAAATTGATATCCTGTTCGAACTGAATGGCTTTACTAATGATAGCCGCCTAAAGGCACTTGCCTATAAACCAGCGCCAATTCAAATATTTTGGCTTGGCTTTCCTTTCACGACCGGGCTGGAGGCGATGGATTACATATTACTGGATCCGCACGTAAAACCAGAAAATGCTAATTGGACGTCAGAGGCTGTACTGGAAATGCCGGAGAGTTGGGTCGCCTTTGACGAGTTTTCTGCTGAGCCCATTAGCGAACGTCCCCCTATGGAGCGCAATGGTTTTGTGACTTTCGGATCGCAAAATAGCCCCTATAAGCTGACTAAGGGGACCATCGCTCTGTGGGCGAGGGTTTTGAAAGAGGTGCCTGGTTCTCGGTTTCTTTATGTTCGCCCGGAGGCTGACTCGGCCATTATTCGCCAGAATCTTAGTGATGAATTTGCGAAACACGACGTTGGAGCAGAAAGATTATTCTTTGTGAATAATCGGAAGACAGAGTTCTCTCACCTCTCTTTCTACGATGAGTTCGATGTTTCACTGGATACGTTTCCTCTCACCGGAGGGACCACCACATGCGAGACTCTGTGGATGGGTATTCCGGTAGTGACGAAATATGGTCCAAGCATTCATCAGCGGCTCGGATACAGTCACATGGTCAATCTTAATCTGCAGGAACTTTGTGCCGACAATGATGAGGATTATGTCCGCATCGCCGTTGAATTAGCAAATGATCCCGAAACGCTAGTATTTTTAAGGCGTGAATTGCCTTCAGGCCTTCAAGGCTCGGCTATTTGCCGGACCCAGGATTATGTCCAAGCGTTTCAGAAGAAAATGGAAATGTTGGTTGAACGTCACGGGCTTCGTTCGTGATGGATAGTAGCTCCAACGGATAGAGGTAGAGCCGAATGACAGTAAGAAATGCGGCTGGTGGGCCAGGTCAAAACCAAACTGGTCTAGGGCAGACTCTTCAACAGGGTGTTCAGTATCATCAGTCGGGCAATTTGGCGCTTGCGGCACAATGTTACGAGAAGGTTCTTGCACACCAGCCGACGCAGCCTGATGCGTTGCATCTATTGGGTGTCGTGCATCACCAGGGTGGCGAACATGCCAAGGCCGTCGATCTCATCAAACGATCTCTCAAGAAGAATCCGAAAAACCCTGATGCGTACTCGAACTTGGGCGCGGCCCAAACCGCAATTGATGATCTAAAGGAAGCGGCCAACAGTTTTAAGCGTGCGGTAAAGTTAAATCCACGCTTCGTTGATGCGCATGCAAACCTGGCGGCAATTTCTGCTCGGATCGGTGACGTCCGTAGCGCACAAAAAAGTTTCGAGATCGCCCACAAATTGAAGCCTGACGAACCCCGGTTTTTAAAGAGACTCGCAGAGCTTTATCTCGATCACGGGCAGTTTACGGAGGCAGTAGACTGGTATTCGCGATTTTTGTCTCTGTCAGAAGGCGACGCGACCACGCACAACAATCTTGCCTACGCTCTTGAGCATGTTGAAAATTTTGTGGAGGCGGAAGGTCACTATAGGCGCGCTCTCGAGTTAGAGCCCGATAAGCCAGAGACTCTTAACAATCTGGGTACCGTTCTGCAGTGTCTTGAGAAATTCGACGAAGCGCGTGCCCTATTCGATGAGGCGCTGACCCATCCGGCCGACCGGTGGGAGGATCCGCAGCATCTTGCGGGCGCCCTCTTCAATAATGGTAAGTTCGAAGAGGCGTTGGCGCTTTATGACGAGCTTGCTCGGGAAAGACCAACTGATGTCACATTGCATCATGACTTTGGCGCAGCCTTACTCAAAGCGGGTCGACTCGAGGCCGCGGAAATGGTGTTGCGGAATATCCTCGCAACAGGTGAGGGCAGCGACGCGTCCTGCATAGAGTTGGCACGCTGCTTTTTGATTCAGAAAAATTTGGATGAAGCTATCGAACTCCTTCGGAAAATTAGGAAAGGGTCGCCGTACTATCTGGCTGCCAGTCTGGATTTGTCATTGGTCTTGGCGGCATTGGATGAGCTCGGTGAGGCAACGGCGCTGGCGCACGATGTGGCCCGAATGAAGGATTTCCGACCATCGATGTTTATGAAGCCCTATACCGTGTTCCGGGCTGCCTGCGCTTTTGACGATATCGAGAATCTACCGATTTCTCTTTCGGAGGTGGAAGACTATGACCTCTCAAAATGGGCTGGTGTTTTTCTGGAATTGCTCACTTGGGCAGATACGCCGGAGAAGATTGGTGAGCTTGCAGATATGCATTGCCGCTGGGGCGATAAGATCACCCGAGGGGCTGAGGTTAAGGACGCAGCCGTCATTGACTTGAGTAATAGATCTGGCTCGATACGGGTGGGGTTTGTGTCGTCTGACCTTCGGCGGCACTCCGTTGCCCGTTTTGTCTTGCCGCTATTTGAAAATTACGACCGGTCTCAGATTGAAATTTATTGTTACTCCCCGAAGGCAGCCGAAGACGACGACATTCAGAGTCGTATTCGAGGGCTGGTCAAAGAATTTCGGATTACCGGTACTGGTGATTACAAGGAAGCGGCACAAATTATTCGCGATGATGAAATTGATATCCTTTTTGAACTCAACGGCTTCACGGCGGATAGCCAGTTTTCTGTCATGGCGCATCGTCCGGCACCGGTGCAGGTTTGTTGGCTTGGCTACCCCTTTACCCGGGGCATGGCGGCAATGGATTACGTCTTGCTTGATGAAGACGTGGCACCTGCAGAATCAGACTGGCTCATCGAAAAGCCACTGATCATGCCCGGAAGTTGGGTTTGTTATGATCCTTTTGAGGCGATACCAACCATTGAAAACCCGCCGGTACACCGCAATGGTTATGTCACCATCGGCACATTGAATAACCCGTATAAATTTACCCGTGAGGCCATCGCGCTTTGGGCAAAAGTTCTAAAGCAATTGCCTGACGCTCGTTACCTTTTTGCTCATCCTGAATATCGAGAACAGCTCGTGGTTGAGAACATCGTTAGGGAGTTTGAAGCACAGGGCGTTACAAGGGATAGGTTGACCTTTACCAATAACCGGGAAAGCGGATTGTCTCACTTCTCGTTTTATAATGAGATTGATTTAACGTTGGATAGTTTCCCGCTCACAGGGGGGACAACGAGCTGTGACGCTCTCTGGATGGGGGTTCCCATCGTGACGAAATATGGGCCTAGCGTGCATCAGCGGCTGACCTATAGCCATCTTTGTGATTTGGGATTGCGTGATTTGTGTGTCGAAACTGACGAAGCTTACATCGATGTTGCCATAGAACTCGCACAGAACCATGGCAGGCTCGTGGAACTGCGGCGTAATTTACGGAATATGGTGAAGGATTCTCCGCTCGGCAAAGCCGAAGAGTTTGGTCGGAACTTTAGTGAGCTAATGGTCAAGGTCGCGAGCGACCACTGTCTACGCTAGAGGCCTAGCTAATCTTCTTGAGATAGGCGCTGGGCCAGTAAGTTACGCGCTCAGAGACCACCCCCTCATTGAATGGGAATACCGGCTCTTCAAGGATGAAGTCGTCACTGTTGGCTGCAAATTCTTTTGCTGCGGTCACTGGGTTGTTCCAGTCCCAATCTTCTTCAGTGCGTGGCGCGCCCTTTACTTCGGCCATGATGCCGTCACAGGCAATGACGTATGAGTTTTTGGAGACGAGGGGCGCATAGGCTTCGATTTCGCCCAAGACATGTTCCTTGGTGTGATTTGAATCGAGAATTATGAGAACACGGTCATTATCTTTGACTTCATTCCGAACTTTACTCACGACGTCTGGATCGATTGAGCTGCCTTCGTACATGGTTATGTACTTGTGAAGTTCGTGGCTGGTGATCGCCTCACGATTATGAGGTCGTATCTCAATGTCGACACCAACAACGCGCCCTTTCCCCATCGCCTGACAAAGTGAAGCGTGAAAAATAAGAGAACCACCATGAGCAATGCCGGTTTCGATGATCACGTCAGGTTTGACCTGATAGATAACCTCCTGAAGCCGGATCATATCTTCCGGCAACTGGATCATCGGTCGTCCCAACCAGCTGAAGCTATAAACATATTTGGTGTCCCACCCGCAGCGCAACCAGGCTTTACTGACGGCGGAGAACGCCTCCGCGGAATCCATGGCGAGCTGTGTTTCGGCATCACCATTTTTGAGAATAACCATGTCGTTTGTTGGGTCGATCGTAATCGTTTCTGCTTGTGTCATGCGACAGCACCTTTGGCTGGTTCGATATATCGTTGCGTCTCGGCAATAAGGTCGGGGAGTTCGTCGATAACGCTTTGTGGGGACCATTTTGCCCCGAATGCGTTAACAGACTCTGACAGTTTTTGAGTTGAAATTACCGGAAATTCGATGGCGTTGGCTTTCTCGTCCACAGACCAGGTGGCCCCTGTCAGCGCGGCGATGCGGTCAAGAATTTCACCGTGTGTGACATTGGCGCCAGAACCGACATTATAAATTCGGTCGCTGCCATTTAGGGCAATATGAATAAGTGCCGTTATGACATCATCGATGGCGACATAATCTTTGGCGGAGGCCGGGTTGCTGTGAAGAGTGATGTGATTTTGCGCTAATGCTTCGCCTATGACACTCGATAGAAAACTTGGTGTTTCCATCATTGCCGCACCGAAGACGTTAGAAAGCCTCGCTATGCGTGTGGCTGGGCCGCAGTTGAGACAGAGTGACTCGCCCGTAAGCTTTGACAGGTTGTAGAGATCGCTTGGATCAGACGTGTCGGTCGGGATTGATGTGTCTTCTTGTCCGTCCGAAGCCCGCGCATATACGCGCGTGGAAGATAAATACAAAAACGAGTCGAAAGTTGCCGAAGAGAGAATCTCCTGGAGCCGACCAATATGGGCGTCGATTGTTTCGAACGGGCGGGTTCTGAAATCAGCTGTCAGTCCAATCGCATAGATAATATGGCCCATCGGTTTGCTTTCGATTGGGGTATCTCGTGCTGGCGTTTGAACACAATGTCCTTCTGCTTTGAGGCGGTTTGCAAGAGCTGAGCCAATAAAGCCGGTCGCGCCGAATATGGTGAAGGTTTCGCTTGCCACCCTACTGTACCTAGGCCGCCTTGATCAGGAGGTGATCGCCAATAAGAAGCGCATCGATATCGGTTTTGAGGAAACAGCGGATGGCGTCTTCAGGGGTCTCTACAATTGGTTCGCCGTTATCGTTAAACGATGTGTTTAGGAGAACCGGTACGCCGGTCTGGGCCTCGAAGGATTCAACCAGACGACGGAAATGCGGATTGCGTTCTTTGGTAACAGTTTGAACCCGAGCAGTTCCGTCAACATGGGTGACCGCTGGAATGATATCGCGTTTGTCAGGAACGACGGTCGGCACAAAAAGCATATAGGGGCTGGGACGATCGATCTCGAAGTACTCTGCTACCCGCTCCTCTAGAATGGCAGGTGCAAATGGTCGAAACGCCTCACGATGTTTGACACGGCTATTGAGCGTGTCCTTATTCTTGGGATCGATGGGACTCATTAAGATGCTACGATTACCGAGAGCCCGTGGGCCCATTTCGGACCGTCCCTGGAAACAGCCGACAATCTGGTTCTTCGCGAGCATTTCGCTGGCGTGATCAATTCCGTTCCGAATCCATTCGAAACCGTCAGCTGCTTTGATCGCAGTTTCAATTCGATCCTCTGAATAAGACGGGCCGAGGAAGGGTGAAATCGTGTCATAGGTTTTTGGCTGACCGCACAGCTGGTGGTAACCATAAAGAGCGGCACCAAGCGGGATGCCCGTATCTGATGCTGCTGGATTAATGAAAACGTCTTTGAAAATGTTTGCCTGCAGGCATTTGTAATTAGAGACCGAATTCAGTCCAACACCGCCGGAAATACAAAGGTAATCGCTACCGGTTCGGGCTTTGGCATATTCAGCTAAATGGAGCATGGCACGTTCGCATTCTTCCTGAACCTCGAACGCGGCGCGGGCTTGTTCTTCATCGTTGCTGATGGCCTTGAAAGGGACCTTGAACTCATTCTTCCCTTCCGCGCAGACGGCGCTGTAATCCGTTCGTATGCCGTCAAATTCACCCTTAAAATCGAATATTTGTGAACCGACGCCATCGCCATAGGGAGCAAGCCCCATAGTCTTGCCTTCCTGAAGGAGGCCAAACCCAATGACATTTGTAACCGCTGCGTAGAGAAGCCCGATTCCGATCGCGTCAGTAGTCTCAACGAGTTCCAGGCCGTCTTTAGTGCCGTGAAAGAGGCTCTGCGTTTCATGATCCGAGCCGCGTCCATCGATGACAAGAACAGCAGCATCTTCAAAGGATGAAGAGTAAAAGGTTGAGAAGGCATGACACAGGTGATGGTTGACAGTTCTTACTTTGCTGGCCGGAACATCTGCGAGAAAAACATCAGTGCGGGATTTGGCTTGGTGATAATCCTGCCGCCAGTCGTCACCATTTAGAATATAATCAAGGACGATGAGATCAATCTCTTCGATACCCTCAATACCGAGCTCCTCCATACAGGCTCGGGTGGAGCATTCCGGAAACGAACGAGAGTCCTTGACCCGATCCATCCGTTCCTCAGAAATATAGGCGAATTGAGGTCCGTCACCATCATCGCGAATGATCGTGGCCCCGGAATTGTGCCAGGGGTCCTTATGCAGCCCTAGTACGATCATAGTCTCGAACTCCTAAGCATCTTTTTCCTACAAACGAATGCGGTTGGTGCGCAGATGGTGAGCGACAAGCGTGTCATCGCTAGCTGCTGCAATTTGATCAGTTGGATTGCCGTTGAGAGACGCAAGCGCCAGTGTTGTGTAGCGGGATGCCGGCGACTGATTATCCAGCTCAACGTCATGAGATATCAGAACGTAGAGGAGGAATTGAAAGTCCTCGATGACGGCGCCCTCTGACGTGGCAGTATTCTCTAGCGCCGCGAAATGGGCGTTAAACAGACCGAGCCCAATTTTCTGAAGGTCAGGCTCTGCGATACCCGCAGTGACGATTGACTGCCACATAGATTTAAGAACATTGACATCATCTTCATAACGTCGTTTTGCGTCGAGAACGGAAATTTTTCCGGCTTCGCCCCGCTGGCACAGCCATTGATGCGGTTGAAATTCATCGCAACAAAAGCTGTTGTTAAATTTCTCAAATCCATCGTGACGTACGGTGGCATATAAGCCGTTGCTCGCGAGCAATTCAGCAAGATCACTAGATCGATACCAGTCGATATGTGGCGCAGTTAGATCATCGCGTCCGCGTAGTCGAGCGGCACGTGTGAGGTAAGGGGCATCGGTACGAAAATCTTGTTCGTTGTCATATTGACAGACACGGCGGCACGCATTGACAACAAATTCGCGTAAAGAGTCTCGATTATATGCATAGACATAGAACAACGCGTCATCACGCGGTGCCAGCGCAGTTATATGTTTCAAGAATAAAGCGGCAGGTTCGACGTGATGTAGGATGCCATATAGCCAAACGATGTCGGCATCGGCGTTTATTGGAGCAGACAGTACGTTGCCCTCGATGACTTCAATATCGGCAATCCCATTCTGTCGACAATATCTGGAGAACCGCGCAACGTTATCCGTTGCTGCATCGATTGCGATGACTTTGCTCGCCCCGGCTTTAAGGAAGGCCAGGGACCAATTGCCGCGACCAAATGCGTAATCCACGACAGTTTTGCCCAGCAAGCGATCACCAAAGACATACTGTAGGTATGCTGCGCATGAATCGATCCACGCGTCATTCAGCCGTTCAAACCGAAACATGCTATTGGCGTAGTTATTGATATGTTGTTCGGCTGTGAGCATCATTTTTCCTCGGCTGAAAAATGACCAAACAAATCGGTATGGAAAATGTTGGTTGCATCGCCGCATGGATAACCGGCATCGATGAAATTTTGATCGAAAGCATCGGCATGGCGGATCTGGACTGTCCACCGGGTTTGACGAGATCGGTTGGGTGTACTCCTATGCAGAAGAAACTGGGAAAAGAGAACAAGGTCACCGGGTTTGGCTGTGATTGTGACCCCAGCTGTTTCGGGCTCTTCTATTAACCGCGCGTCGGATGGCGAAAGGACAGTATCCCTCGCGAGCGCCTTTTCGCCGGTATATCGAAAGGGGCGTATGCCTTGCCGATGGCTACCAGGCACAACTTCCACGCTGCCGTTGTTCTCATCGACCTCGACCAATGGAATCCAATAGGTGAGGGTGTTGGCAGAGCCAAGCAAATAGGTGATGTCCTGATGCCAGTGAAACAGAAACTCATCTCGGTTCGGTGTGTCCATTCGGATGTTGTAGGACCGAAGAACCATCGGGAACTCCATGCCTGCACGCCTTGAACTGTCCAAAAGTGTTTCTGAGGAGGTCAGTCGGGTGAGGGACGGCAGATAGCGCAGCAGATTGTAGAGTGTGGATCGCTGTTCCTGACCCAAGGCTTCAATGTAGCTGGCATCGTAAAAGTCAAATTCATCGCATATGCGTTCGCCACAACGTGCGATGTCATCGATAATCGGCTGCAACTCATCTCCGACGTCGAAGAATCCCGGGATATGGACGTATCCCATCTCGTCGAGCATCGTTCGGCGGGTGGCGCTGAGCTGTTGCCCATGTGGCGCTTTGCCAACTGAGTGGGATGTCTCGACTGATTTCAGAACACTGCTCATTTCGTGCCCTGTTTGGCTTGAACGTTGTGGGTTTGTTTCGATTTAATCAGCGAGTTTTCGGGAACATCACTGGTGATCATACTTCCCGAAGCGATTAACGAATTTGCGCCGACGGTAATATAGGGCTCGATAGAGACTGACATGCCGGTCTTCACTCGGTCGCCAACGACAACGGCACCGGAAGTTGTCGTCCGCGGACCAAACGCGCAGTGATTGCCAATTTTGCTGTGATGTTCGATCACGCAATGGCTGGCAAAGAAACAATTGTTGCCAACTGTAACGGCTGTCGAGAAAAACGCATTGGCCATGATGAGGTTACCCTCGCCAAAGGTCGTGCCACCGCGAATATCGACGGTTGGATCGATGATATTCGTAAAACGAACACCCTTGCGTCTCAGCTCGTTGTATACTTCTGCCCGTTCGTCGACATCTTGGGTAAACAGGATAACTGCCGCGTCAAAGGCGCCTTCGCCCCAGAGCTCCTCAACTAAATCAAGGGTTCCTATAACGGAAACACCACCAACGGTTTTGCCGTGCGTTGCCGCGTTTCCGTCGAGAATGCCAACGGCACGTTGTTTGTGTGTCCGAGCCAAGACATCGACACTCATGGCCCCGGCGCCAGCGCCACCGCCGAGCAGGAGTACCCGTTCAGGCTGGTTGTTGGGGTATGCACTTTCAAAGATGTCTTGGGTTTCTTGAGTAGGTGCCGTGGACTGCACTGTTGGTGCAGCCGGCTGGGTCTGTTCAGCAGATATGTCCTGAGCGGCGAGGACATCGGCTTCGGTAATCGTTGTGCTTGGTGATCTTTCGGAAAGTTTTTCTATGTCGATGTTTAGCCGTTTAGCAACGATAGCGGCCTTCTTGGTCCATTTTTTCTTCGTGTCGGTCTCAGCTGCTGGCCCGTCGATGAGAGCTTGAACATCGTCATTGACTGAGTCTGTTATGGCTGCGATGGCCGTGCCGACCTTTGTCGTAGCGCCGATATCTGTCAGGCGCGATAAGTAACCGTCTTGATCAGCTTCGATATCGACCGTTGCTTTGCTGGTTTCCACACCACAGAGAACTTCACCCTTTCGGACGAAGGCGCCGTCATCCTTGTACCACTGCGAAAGAATGAGGGTATCTTCATTGGCCGTTACAGTAGGGGTAAGGATTAAGCCGCTCATACCAGCAGCCCCATAATGGCATCTTCGATATTAGTGGCTTGTACGAGCGCGTCTTCCTCGCCAGCTTCTGCGGCAGGTATGACCCGGGATTTCGCTGCAAGGCGAACAATCGGAGCCTCAAGTTTGCCATACAGGTGCTCACCGAGTAAGGCGGATACTTCGCTTCCCCAACCGAAGGCCTCGGTTCCTTCTTCTGCAATAACGACGCGGCCGCTTTCCGATGCAGCCATGATTAAACTATCGATTGGAAGAGGTTGGAGACTTCCTGGAAATGCTGCGGTGACGGAAATTTCTTCTTCGGCGAGTTCTTCCAACAACGGCAGAATCACACGAGACATGCCCCCGTAGGAGACAACGGTTACATCAGCTGCGGTCAACGAATGGTTCCGGACGATGGCGGTTGGATAGCCGCTTTCCTTGTCCCAATACTCAACGTTGATAGCGCCTTCAGATTCCGCAAGTGACATCGGATAGAGCAGCTTATTTTCAAGAAACAAAATTGGTTCTTCGGCCTGAAGAACCGCCTTGGCAAGCATTTCGCCGGGGTCGTGAGCGTGGCTGGGGGCAACAATCCGAATTTCCGGTGTGCCGAGAAACATTTTTTCTAGGCTTTGTGAATGGGTCGCACCATAACCGCGACCGCCCCCCATTGGTGTTCTTATCACGCACGGAACCCGCACCTGATCATTGAACATACCGCGGAACTTGGCGATGTGGTTGACGATTTGGTCGGCGCACAATGTTAGAAAGTCACCAAACATAATCTCGACAACGGGTTTCATGCCACGCATTGCCATGCCTGCGGCAACACCGGTGATAGCGCCTTCGGAAATGGGGGTGGTCATGACCCGGTTGGGGAAGTCAGTGCTCAAGCCCTTTGAAACTTTAAAGGCGCCGCCATAGGGATCGAGGACATCCTCTCCCAATAAGACAACTCGGGCATCGGCTTCAAAGGCGTTGTGCAAACTTGTTTGCAGGCTGGCGAGATACGTCGTCATTGTCAGTCCGTTCGCCCTCTACTCGCCTTTAGCGTATTAACAACGGCATCAACTTTTGCTGTTGCTGCGAGTTTGGTCTCGTCGCACCAATCAGCATCGAGTTGAGTGCGTGTACGGGTAATCGGGCAATTATCGCGATGTGATTCTATTTCTTGGGGATTTCGATCGTCATCACCTTTGCTATGAGGGCCCATCCGGTATGTGTCGAGGACTAGCATTGCGGGGCCCTTGCCAGTCCGGATGTTTGAAACGATCTCCGTAGCTGCGTCATTGACGGCAAGAACATCATTACCGTCGACTTCGGCAGCCGTTAGGCCAAAGGCCTCGGCACGCCCAAGGAATGATCCAGCGATCTCGCTCTCAATCCGCGTTGATTGCGCGTACTTGTTGCTTTCAACAGCGAACAGTATCGGTAGTTGCCACAATGCTGCGAGATTGAACGACTCGTATATGGCGCCTTCTGCCATCGCGCCGTCGCCGTGGAACACGACCGTGACCGCGCCGCTATTCTTCGACTTCTCCGCTGTCGCAAACCCGGTTGCGATAGGAGACATGCCGCCGAGGATGCCGTTGGAGTAGAAATTCTTCCGATGGAGATGTTGGCTACCGCCAATTCCACCGCAAACACCTTGGGGAAGCCCCATAACTTCTGCGATCAGACCTTCGACGTCGGCGCAATAGGCGAGGTAATGCCCATGGCCACGATGGTTCGAACATACGATATCGCGATCTTTGTCGAGGGCGTTGATCACGCCCGCTGCGCTCGCTTCTTGACCGAGACAAGTGTGAACGGTGCCGCGCAGCAATCCTTCGGAAAACAGGTCCAGTAGGGTTTGTTCAACGGTACGAATCAATATCATTTCTGAATAGAAGCGCTTCAGCCGAGAGATATTACTCGCCCGTTGGGCGGCAATGTCGACTATTTCGGCTGTGTTGTTACGCATAGAGTGCTTTTCTACCGGTTTATCGGTTTAGAATGCCTCCCAACCGTTGGTATTTCGTTAACCATGAGAAACTTAGCTTGCAGCAGCTATATTCGGCCTGTTTTCACCGTTTTGGACGTGGGAATGGTCTCCCGTAAGCTCCGCGAGTAGTGGCAACGTTTTGTCGCGTTCCGACAATGTTGGGTAATCGATCGGCCAATCAATTCCGATTTCTGGATCGTCGTGCCGAAGGCCGCAAGAATAGTCAGGCTGGTATGGAATATCGATCTGGTAAAACAATTCGGTGTCATGGGTCAGTGTCTGGAAACCGTGCGCACAACCATCTGGGATATAGAGCGATTTCACATTTGCAGCGCTAAGTTCGATCCCCGTCCATGCGCCAAATGTATTTGAGTCTGGTCGAATATCGACAGCGACATCGAAGACTGCGCCCTGTACGCATCTAACGAGCTTCGCTTCACCAAAGGGCGCCTTCTGAAAATGAAGTCCACGTAAAGTTCCGCGATGTTGATTGAAAGAGGCACTGCATTGCGAGAATTCCGTTGCCAATCCCATTTCCTCAAAATGCTTTTGGCAATAAGTGCGCGCAAACCAACCGCGATTGTCTTCGTGTCGTTCAGGTTCTACGACAAAAGCACCTTCTATTTCTGTGTAGTGGAAGATCATCCAACGATCTCAACATCGGGAATTGGTAAGACAAACTGGCCGCCCCAATCTTTGACGTTTGCATTCATCTCCATGATCTCGTGTTTCAGATTCCACGGTAGGATCAAAACATAGTCAGGGCGGGTGCTCGCAATTTTGTCTGGCGTTGCAATGGGTATGCGTGTGCCGGGCAAATAAAGCCCTTGTTTGTGCGGATTAGCGTCGACGACGTAATCAATCATGTCGGGCCCGATGCCGCAGAAGTTGAGAAGCGTATTGCCCTTTGCAGCCGCGCCGTAAGCGACAACATTTTTACCTTCATTCTTTGCGGAAATCAGGAAGGAAAGCAGGTTTCGTTTTACGACCCGAACCCGTTCGCCAAACCCCTCATAAGTACCGATTTTGTTGAGGCCGGCATCCTCCTCGCGTCGCTTTAGCTCTGCCACGCGAGTGTCTAGCGGGTGTGGTCCTTCGAGGTGACAGCCATAAATTCGTAGTGAACCGCCATGCGTCGGTAGTTCATCGACGTCGAATAAACGCATACCATGTGCATGGAATACCCGCTCGGCAGCGGACAGTGAAAAATAAGAAAAATGCTCGTGGTAAATTGTATCAAACTGGCAATCCCTCATGAGCCGGAGCAAATGGGGAAACTCCATGGTAATGACACCATCCGGTTTAAGAGTCATCCGCAAGGCCGCAACAAAGTCGTTTAAATCGGGAACGTGCGCCAATACGTTATTGCCAATGAGAAGGTCAGCGGCGTAGCCGTCCTCCACGAGTTGTCGCGCTGTAGCGCGACCAAAAAACCCAACCCTGGTTTTCACTCCCTTTTGTTCGGCGACACGTGCAACATTGGCGGCTGGTTCTACGCCCAGGACAGGTATTCCTCTTGCTGTAAAATACTGCAACAGGTAGCCGTCATTGCTTGCGACTTCGATCACTTGGTGTTGTCCGTTAAGGCCGAACCGGTCTGAGACCATCTGGCAATAATTCTTTGCGTGTTTTAGCCAGCTTTCGGAATAGGACGAAAAGTATGCGTAGTCGCTAAATATTTCTTCCGGCGACTCAAACTGCTCAAGTTGAACTAAAAAACACTTGGTGCAGACATAAGCATGGAGCGGATGGAAATGTTCGGAACAGTTTAATTCGCTGGCCCGCAGATAGCTGTTCGATGGCGGTTGTACGCCGAGATCGATAAAACTTTGTTCCAGCGGTGTGCCGCAGAATCGGCAAGGTGTCGCATGCATCGAGTGTGTCGAGGGTGTTTGCCGTTTTCTAGATTCCTGAATTGCTGTCGCCATCTCAGTTGGCTCCGTCTGCAAGGGCTATTTGTTCCAGCGAAAAATCAACCATGTTCTGACGATCTAAATAGGCCTTATACCAGGCGACAGTAGAGGAGAGCGCACGTTGCAACCCCCAAACCGGTCGCCACCCAAGTATTTCATGAGCTTTACTGCTACTCAGAGTTAACCTTTGCGATTCTTTTGTACCTTCCATGTCGGCAGGTGCCATTGCAGAATTCCAACTGGCCCCGCCGCCCCAGAGAGTTGTCATTTCCTCAGCGACTACCGAAACCGGTGCACTATCCTCTTCAGAGGGGCCGAAGTTCCATGGTCCATCGAAATTTTCGGGATCTAGGTGAAGGCTTTGCGCCAATTGCATATAGCCACGCAATGGTTCCAGAACATGTTGCCAAGGGCGCGTCGCGGCGGGATTACGGATCGATAACGGATTGCCGTTGGAGAATGCTCGGATAGCGTCCGGAATAATACGGTTTGTCGCCCAGTCACCGCCACCGATGATGTTTCCGGCGCGGATGGTTGCAATGCCAACTTGTTCGTCTTCTGAGAAATAGCTATGCCGAAAGGCGTTTGCAGCAAGTTCTGCGCAGGCCTTGCTTGCGCCATAAGGCTCATGGCCGCCGAGCGGATCGCTTTCGCGGTATCCCCATGCCCATTCCTGATTTTCGTATACCTTGTCAGTTGTAACGATCAGCGCTGTCTTGATGCTGGGGGCCGTACGCATAGATTGCAGTAAGTTCACTGTGCCCATGATATTGGTGCCAAAGGTTCCGACAGGGTCGATATATCCTTTGCTCACGATTGGCTGGGCAGCTAAATGAAAAACAATGTCGGGGGCGAACTCATTCATGGACGCGCGCAGTTGCGGCAAGTTTTGAATGTCACCGATTGTCGAAACCATGTGGTTTTCAAGGCCGAGAACATCGAACAGGCTCGGCTGTGTTGGCGGTGATAAGGCGTATCCTGCTACCTCTGCGCCGAGTTGGTGCAGCCAAAGGCTCAGCCAGGAGCCCATAAACCCGGTATGTCCGGTGATGAATACCCGACGATTACGCCAAAATGCGAGGTCTAAGCCGTTAGTCTGCATTCTTGCCAAATACTCCAGGGGGCTTTGCCGCTATCCCACATGTCATTCAAAAGGGTCATCTCGCGGAAGGTATCCATCGATTGCCAAAACCCGTGATGCTTGTAGACGGATAATTGCCCTTCGGCGGCTAACCGTTCGAGAACGGCCTCTTCCAGAGTGACGTCATCCGACGGCCGCACGAGATCAAATGCGCGTCGGTCAAATACGAAGAAACCGCCATTGATCCAGCCCTCGGCAACTTGAGGCTTTTCACGGAACTGGGTGACTAGATTATTGTCGATCGACAGTTCTCCGAATCGCGAAGATGGCCTCACGGCCGTTACTGTTGCCAATCGTCCGGATGCCCGGTGATGCGCGTAAAGCCGATCTATATCGATGTCAGCTACACCGTCGCCATAGGTTGCAAAAAAGACATCATGATCGATATAACGCAGGGTCTGTTTAATGCGTGATCCGGTGAGCGTTTCCCGACCCGTATCGGCGAGTACGACACGCCAATCTTCCTCGCAGCTGCTGGCAAGGGTCTCTACATCACCTGAAGCAAAATCGATCGCGAAATCAGAATTGTAGATCGGATAGTTCAGGAAGTAATCTCGAATGGCATCACCCTTGTATCCTATGCATAGAACGAAATTGCGGATCAGATAGTGGCGATAATGTTTCATGATGTGCCATAGGATTGGCCGTCCGCCGATTTCCACCATTGGCTTCGGCTTGAACTCTGTTTCCTCGCGCAAACGGGTGCCTAGGCCACCACACAAAATGACAGTACTGAGTTCAGAAGGATTTATCATTTTCTCTAACTCCCCCGCAGACGAAGATAACGCCCGTCTGCCTTCGGTTGGGATTGTTGGTCATTAGGGTTAATTCAGCCTTAATCTTCATCATGATTTGCCGACGCGATGACCTGTCGGACTGGATATCGGCTGTTGGGGAGAACATGCTGCCAAGCTTGTTGAGCCTGTGTATCTACAATGATTGGTGCGCGTAGATTGACCGATATTTGCGTGACATTGCCGATCCGACGGGTAGAGACAACAAGCAAGGTCGCGCTTTTTATCGGGTCAATTGAAAGGGTTTCGCAGGCATCACTGATGTCGCTCAGTTCAATTGTCTCTCCGTCTGGATTTAGAGGTGCGACGACAAAGGATAATTCGGCGTCTGTTAGACTTTGGAGAACCATAAACTGTCCGAGTTTTGGATCTGGCATAGCGGCTAGTCCAAATTCCCGATAGTTAGCATAGCCCAGCAATCCCCTTGGCATTGTGACCATGCTGTTTTGGTTGAATTCCATCTGACCAAAACGAGTCTCGACGGTGACGGCGTCTGACTCCGATTCAAGCGTTGGCATGTTTGCCGGGTCTTGAATAGGTGGATTGCTTGGCTCGTTTCGTGTCTGAACTGCTACGGTTGGGGGTGTCATGACATTTACTCCACTCAGTGCTCTACGAATTAACTAACGAAGGAATTGTGTAAGGCTAAGATTCGCCAGTCGCGCGATGACAGCGAATGACGCCTCGACGGCAACTTGGTCTGAGTTCATCTCGGTTATCACGCGCGTGATATCGGTGTTCTCAAGTTCGCCAATCGTTTTCTCGGAAAACAAAACAAAGTCCGACAATCTGGTGTTGACGTTTTCGATGGCGGATCGTGACGCGCCAATTCTCGTCCGAATATCGGAAACTGAATCAATAGCGTTGCCCACAACGGTGAGCGCGTCTTCCAGCGTTGACCGGTCATTCGGGGGACCGATCACGATCATATGCATGCTCCGAATGGCCTGTTCGAAGCCGACTTCATCAGCCGTTACGCCATAAGTCACAGTGAAATTCTCATCGGCCTGGAGTGTTAGTTTGGTGCTATTACCCGCAAAATAACCACTCGCGTCGCCGTCTGAGGTTGGTAGGGTGTAACTTCCTGGCAGGCCGGTTTGATCGATCGGCTGTGTGTCCGTCAATGTTCCAGAAAATAGAAACCGTCCATCATCTTCGACATTGAGTAAGGCCGTGATTTCGTCGAGCATTGCCTGTGCTTGTATTGGCATTGCCAAATCTGCGCCGTTGTCTGCGTTGAGGGCGTTAATCAGAAGTGTCTTGTACTCGCTGATAACGTCAAAGATTTGCGCGACGTTTGTCTCCATATTCTGGAGCCGTTGTTCAGTAAGGTCGTTATTGGACATATATTGCTGGGTACGGACGAGCGAGGTTTCAACATTGACGAGGCGACGTGCGTCTCTGGCAATTCCCGAGAATTGTTCGGCTTTCTTGCCGCTTGAAATCTGAATTTGGCCTGTATTCAGTCTCTCCTGCGCGTTCAGAATATGTGCAAGATTGCGTTCGTGCTGAGCGAAATTGGCGACACGGGTCATGTTATGGCTCCTATCTCACCATCTGCGTTAAGAGGTCGAACATTTCCTGCGTAGCGGACACAACTCGTGCAGATGCCGCATAGGCGTTTTCCAACACGATCATCAATGACATTTCTTCATCAAGATTGACGCCGCTGATCGCCGACGTTTTCTCTCTTAGGCTATCAACAAGAATTTGTCTGGCATCCCGCGTGTCGTTGGCCGAGTTTGCTTGTGCTGCGTTCAGTGACAGAATTTCGCTGGCATATTGAGAGAGCGTTGCGGAACTGGCTGCGAGCAAATTCGTCGCATCAAAATCTAATTTAGCGTTGAATTGGTTCGCCATCGCTTGTACCGCCGTTTTATCACCGACAGCGACCCCCGAATCCGTGGCAACAGCTGTCAACGAACTACTCAGGGTTCCGCGAGAGATGTTGGAAGGATCGGACACGATATCGGACCGAACGCCAATTTGACTAACGATACCGGAATCGCGTGGTTTTAGGTTCCGCGAGCTGACAAAGGTTGAACTGTCAGTAACATAAAAATTATCTGCCCCATTATCATTAATTCGCAATCGGTAACCGGTGCCGTCGGCGATGACAGACGCGAAAATTCCTGCAGTAGACAGTGTTGCGTCGGCGTTGATGGCCGTCGCAAGATCATTCAATGAGTTGCCGGTTGTGTAGGCAATAGCCGTGGTGCCGAAGCTCGCTTGATGAAATGTCAATGATCCCGCGATACCCAGTGAGGCGGTATTGCTCGACAGAAACGACGTTTGATAATCATCATATTCCGTCGCGCTTGTGAAAAAATCGTTGAGGCCTAAAAATTGAGAGGCACCCTTGGTTTCGCTGCCCACGGTGACAACGCTGCTCATTTCATTGAAGGCTACGCTGTTTGCACCTGCAGCCGTAACAACCAGTTTTCCTGAGGCATTTAAGCTGGCCGACGCATTGGTCATGCCGTCAATTGCTGTCACCAGATTTCCGATTGTTGTTGTGGTTGCCAAATTGATGTCGAGCAATTCAACAATCGTACCAGTGCTATCATTGACGGCGACCCGGAATGTGCCGGTCCAAACCGGGGTATCTGTCGATGCCAGGGTTCGGGTTCCGGTGGCAGTGGCTAGTCCGGGGTGGGCAGTGCCCTGGTTGTGCAGGGCATTGATCTCGTTGTGCAACGCCCCGACTAATTCCTGCATTTGTGAATGCAGGTTTGGCAATAAAGTGTCGCGCATGGCGACAAGCCCGGCAACGCGCCCAGATGAAATCTCATTCGTGATGTCAACGCCACCCAACGAGATTCCGTCGATGGCGCCGCTCGTGTGAGTGGTCAATGGGTTGATTGACGATACAGACTTATGGCTGAGGGTTGATGCAATCCGATCAACGAGAGGGCGCCCCAATTTTGTGAGGACTACAATTTCGCCATTGCCGCGGGTGAATTGTTGAATGTCCATCACTTCAGCGACTTTGCTCAAAGCAATATCCCGTTGATCCTGGAGCTCGGAGACGCCTTGGCCCAGCGCTGTGCCTTCCGCGATTTGAATATTGAGTTCTTGAATGAGAGTTAGCTGTGTGTTGACGGAAGTGATGTCGTCTTGAATTTCGCGATCTACTTCAACGCGTAGTGCTTCAATCTGTTCCGCCATATCGACGAATTGTTCGACGAGAAGGCGCGCCCGTTCGACAACATCTGTTCTCAAAGAAACGTTCTCTGGTGTATCGGCTAGTGCTTGAAACTTAGTTGCTAGATCCGCAATGGCGAGGGACGGCGACGTGTCTGAGCTGAGTGAGCCGAAGAGGTCCTGCATTCGCGCATAGAAATCGCTACGGACCTGGGCATCGCCAAGCTCCGTTACGGAACCCCGCAATTCCTTGACCATGAACTCATTTACGGTCCGCGTTATTGCAGCAATTTCAACGCCCGCCCCTTGTCCGGCAACAACGACAGCCTGTTGATGGATGGTTTTTCGTGAATAACCCTCGGTATTTACGTTCGAGACGTTTTGTGCGGTTACATCCAAGGCCCGCGAATTGACTTGCAATCCACTGATGGCGTTGAGAAGGGCGATATTGAGTGACATCGTTCAGTACTGATTTGTGTTGCGTGCTAGGTCTTAGAGTTGGCGGTCGACAGAAAGAGAAAGCGACTGAGTTGACCGTCCTTTGTGCTGGTCACCGAGCTTGCCATCACGCGTGTAGCCCTTTTCCTTTGCTCGGTTCTCCGACACAGCATCGACAATCGCCTTCAGTAATCGGTCATGAGAATCCCGAACTGCGTTGAGGGCGCGAGCATTTTCAGCAAGGGCTATGTCGAAGCGGCCTGCCAATTCCGACAATTCCATGCGCAGGGCGGGTTCCAGAGCTGCAAGAGCTTCAGGTTGCGCGGCGAGAGAACGAATTGTTTCTTCATACAGGATCGTTAGGTCCTTTTTTTCTCCCTGCAGGTTTTCAATCTCATTGACCTGCATGGCCCGTAGCATTTCTACTTCGCTGTTTAAGACACCGATCAGACGGCTTGTGACCCGAATGAGTGCTTCAACTTGGTTGTTGATTGGTCCAGTCATTATGACGTCTCCTGCATGCGCATTAATTCGCGGCCGACGGCATCCGCAATTCCAATTCCGCCAGATTTAGCTAAAACTTTTCCGTATTCCTGCAGCATGAGGGGACGGAATACGTCCTCCCCATATCCACCACCAAATACGCCGTCTGTGCCGATACCCTCGAACATGGTTTCGAGCATCTGCGTGAGGAATACGGCTTCAAATTCTTTGGCAGCTTTCTCAACTTCTTCAGCATTGCCTTTTACCGGCAGTCTTGGAGTGACGGCTGCGGCTGTACGTTGGGCTGTAAGGGCAGTTGCCAGGGATGTATCCATCATCAGAGCACCTGAATTTCTGCCTGGAGAGCGCCAGATGCTTTGATCGTTTGAAGAATGCTGATCATATCGCGTGGACCTACGCCGAGCGTATTTAGCCCATTGACGAGTTCTTGAAGGCTGACGCCAGTTGGCAACATCGCAAGACTGTTTTTTTCTTCCGAAATATCGATGCCGGTACGATCAACGTTTTGCGTGGTTCCAGCACTTGCGAAAGCGTTTGGTTGAGAGACCTGTGGTGCTTCGGTGACTTTGATTGTGAGATTGCCCTGCGCGATGGCCAACGTGCTTATTCGAACGTTTTCTCCGATTACGATGATACCGTTCTGCTCGTCGACCACGACTCGCGCCAACTGATCTGGCGCGACGCGGATTTGCTCAATATCAGTCATCAATGCGATTACGCCGCCGGGGTACTTCTTTGGTACGGAGAGCATAATAGTGCCTGGGTCAGTGGTTTCTGCAGCTTGGCGTTTTAGAAAACGATTAATTGCCGAAACTACACGCCGAGCTGTTGTTAGGTCGGGGTTTCGCAGTGACAGGCGGGCTTTTTTGAGTTTTCGCATGTCGAAAGAAATTTCACGCTCGACGATGGCGCCATTGGCAATGCGACCGCTTGTCGGAATATTTTTGGTTACCGATGCCGCTTTGCCGGATGCGGAAAACCCACCGATTGCGGTTTGTCCCTGCGCCACTGCATAAACTTCTCCATCGGCGCCGATCATGGGTGTTACTAAGAGCGTGCCGCCGAGGAGGCTGGAGGCATCACCCAGGGCGGATACGGAAACGTCTATCCGAGTTCCCTGTCTAGAGAATGAGGGCAAGGTCGCTGTAACCATAACGGCCGCTACATTCTTAGTCTTAAGAGTGACGTCTCGTGTGTTGACCCCAAGCCGTTCCAGCATTCCGACCAGACTCTGTTTTGTGAAGGCGGAATTCGTCAGGTCGTCGCCAGTCCCATTCAAGCCAACAACCAGCCCATAGCCGACGAGCAAGTTGTCCCGAATACCCTCAAAATCGATAATATCTTTGATCCGGGATGTTGCGGATGCAGGCGAATGGACCGTCACACTCATGAGAAGAGCCGCAAGGACGCTACCCCAAAGAAGTGGGGCAGAGGCACTGCGGGCGCGGCTACGGAGCGCTTTGACCAACTTGAAACTGAAATTTTTGCTTAACATTTACATCTACGTCGTGGTTGTCCGCGTTTCTCCATGCGAAAAGCGTGCCAACCGGCCACACTCTTAATTACGACGTAATTTCAATAGGTTATAGTTTTTTGTGGAAATTAGCAGATCATGGGCCGGAAAAGTTGGCCACTGAGATCGGCAATGATTGCCGACTGGGCAGAATGATTTGGTCACCATGATAGATTAAGAAGATTTTAACCAAACCCGATGCAGCTTAACGATGAACGGCACCACAGGTTGCTTAAGATGAAGGTTGGCAATACAGGTCCGATTGGAGTGACGCCCACGCGCCGCCGTGACCGGGCCGGATCAATATCAACCGGGTTTTCGAAGGAAATTTCCGATAATACGCCTGTGGTTGCGGCGCAATCTGCCGGCGGTGTTGCAGCGTTATCCTCTTTACTCAGCGTTCAGGAGGTAAATGACCCGCTTCAGGAACGGCAACGCGCTATTAAACATGGCGAAGACCTCCTCGAAGAACTCGATGAGTTACGTCATGGCTTGCTCATCGGGTCATTTCCTGAAGAGAAACTCAATCGGATCCTGGCGATGGTCAAAACGCAGCAAGAACATCTTGCGGACCCGCAATTACAGGAAATTTTGGGCGAGATAGAGCTCCGCGCCGCTGTTGAATTGGCAAAACTTGGGCGCATGGCATAGAAAATGGTTGCTCATCAAGCGTTTAGGTTAATTTCGTAAATTTCTTCATGGCACTTGAAGTCCGGAGAACCGGTTCATATACTCCGCGCCGAATTCTGAGCGTCTGGAGGTGACATGCCACCGAAACTACCTAAAAATTACAGGCCATCAGAGAAAGAGCCTTTCATGAATGCGAAGCAGCGTGAGTACTTTCGGCTGCGTTTAATGCAGTGGCGAGGTGAGCTTCTCCGAGAAACCAGTCAAACCCTTCAAAGTCTTCAGGAAGATTCGCTGCAGGCCCCCGACATCGCAGACCGGGCATCAGCGGAAACTGATAGGGCCGTCGAATTGCGTACGCGAGATCGGGAACGCAAATTAGTACAAAAAATAGACGAAGCCCTAAACCGGATCGAAGATGGTGAGTATGGCTATTGCGAAGAAACCGGTGAGCCGATTGGGCTAAGGCGTCTCGAAGCTCGACCGATCGCGACATTAAGTCTTGAGGCTCAGGAACGACATGAGCGAATGGAACGAATTTATCGTGACGAATAAACGTCGCTGGAATTCTTTCTAACTGGTTTCTGTCACCCGTTTAGAACGGGAAGACGACATCCAGTATCTGGTTCCCATAGCGCGGTTGTTGAACATCTGAAATATGGCCTTTGCCGCCATAGGAAATTCGGGCTTCAGCAATTTTTTCGTAAGAAATCGTATTATCTGCGGCAATATCTTCGGGTCGTACGACGCCTGCGATCTGGAGCTGCCGAACTTCGAAATTCACACGAACTTCCTGTCGGCCCAAAATAACAAAGTTACCATTGGGTAATTTCTGGGTAACGATCGCCGCCAGTTTTAATTCAATTGTCTCGTCGCGATTGATCGTCCCTTCGCCCTCATTCGTTGACTTGCTATCGAGGTCAATCAGGTTACCGGCATTGACGGTTTCCGGTAGGATACGGCTTAAGCTCGTTTCATACCCAAGAAGCGCATTTGCAGAGGCGTCCTCGTTATTGGTTCTTGCTCGCGTTGTTTTATTGTTGATTTTGGCACTGTCTGAGATCGATATGGTTACCGTTAATAGATCGCCAATCTGGGCAGCGCGCTGATCTTTAAAGAACGCGCGTGCGCCATGGCGCCACAATGAATTTGGTGCTCTTTTTCGTTGGGTAATTTGTGGCATCGGCATTGAAACCGGGGCGTATTGGGGCGCATGGGTGGGATTTTGAATCTGGGTCAATCTTGGTTCGTGCCCAACCTCTGCAAGGCGGGTAAACATGTTGCAGCCGCGTAAGGCCCGGGATGCAATCACGGCAAATCCCACACCAAGTTTTGTCGACATAAAGACTGAATTGCAGAACCGAAACATGTATTTGTCCTTAAAGTATGCCGCCCAAAAGTCCGATTGTGACTCTGCTCGGGCCCGCGACTGTCGCTTCAATGGTTTTTCTGCTGCGTGTATTTTGAACACGAACGACTTCTCCTTTGGCCCCATCGTCAATTGCGCGGCCGCGGGCAGTAATCAACATTTTTTTGGTACGTAGAACGATGGTAACGAGTGATCCCTTTTTCACGACCGTTGGCGGTTTTAAATCGCCATTCCGAATTTGCTTGCCAGTTTGAATGAGCCGTTTAGGTGTTTTGCCAACGATGTCTCTCGTATCCAGCAAGGCATTGCGTCCTACAGCGCTTTGCGGGAGTTCAATGAAATCAAGGTCGGCTTTACGGATAATGTCGTTTCTTTGAAGACGACGCGCGAAAACGGGAACATTGACGACACTGAAAGTACGTCCTGTGACCTGCAAGCGCTCGATACCCCGTTTGCCTCTAGGAATTTCAATGGCTGCAGAAAAAGTGCCGGTTTTGATATTAAATTTAGGGCTGGAAATTCGAATATCGCTTTGTGCCCCTCGTGCGACATATATAGAAAGGTCTTTCTTGGAAAGTTTGATCCGTTGGCTTTTTGGCAAGCCCGATTGACGAAGTGTTTTCTCTAATCTCGAAATAATCTCATCTGTCGCGATGAGATCACCTGGACGGCGCACGACGGTGCGGTCGTAGCGACTCTCTGGATACCAGTCGAGACCTGCGCGGCGGGCGATGTTTTGTAGTTGGCGGGCACCAAATGTTTCGCTTCGACCTGGTGCCGGAGCATTGGCGATGACGGTTTTACTGTGTTTCCCAGCGTCAATGAATAGATCACTAAGCCGAATGACGTCTCGGTCAACGGACACTGCATTCCGCAACGTGGCGGCTGTGGTCGTCTCGACAATGGCCCCGACGATGAAGAATGCGATTGCGTAAGATCGAAAACGGCTAAACATTATTTCTTACCTGATTTGGTTCAAGGTTTGCATCATCTGGTCGGAAGCTTCGATGACGCGGGAATTCATCTCATAAGCCCGCTGCGCGGTAATGAGGTTTGTAATTTCTTGCACGACATTGACGTTTGACGTTTCGACAAACCCTTGGATAAGAGTCCCATAGCCTGCGGAACCTGGTGTTCCGTCGACCGGTGCTCCTGATGCGGGCGTTTCGAGCAACAAGTTGTCGCCCAGCGGATCCATCCCAGCTTCATTGGCGAAATTTGATAGTGTTAGTTGTCCGACATTTTGCGGAGCGATTGTGCCTTGTATCTGGGCGAGAACCTCGCCGCTTGGGTTAATCGTCACATTAATTGCGTTCGCAGGTATTGTGAGACCGGGGCTGACAGCATAGCCATCGGTTGTGACGATAGTGCCGTCAGGACTCAGCTGAAATGAGCCGGCGCGTGTATAGGCGGTTTCCCCGCTCGGCAGAGTAACTTTGAAGAAGCCCTTACCCTGGATGGCGACGTCATAAGTATTGTCGGTGGAGATCAGGTTGCCTTGCTCCGTGATACGATAAACGGCGGCTGTTTTTACACCCACACCAATCTGAACACCGGCAGGGACAATAGTGCCGGTATCAGACGAAGATGATCCGACGCGGCGTTCATCTTGGTATAGCAAGTCTTGAAATTCAGCGCGCTGACGTTTGAAGCCAGTCGTATTCATGTTGGCAATATTATTGGAAATTACTTCCACATTAAGCTGTTGGGCCAACATGCCGGTTGCGGCGATATTTAGGGATCTCATGGCTTACTTACTCTTTAGCTGAAGATAATTGGTTTATTGGGGTTGCTCGGTGAGGCTCTGTATGGCCTCACGCAGTAAACTGTCATCGCCTTTGACATACTGTTGCGATGATTCATAACTCCGCATTGCCGAGATCATATTTGTGACCTCAACAATAGGCTGCACATTGGAACTCTCGATCATTCCCTGTAAAATTTTAGGTTTTAGGGCCGGTTTTGAAGGTTCATCGGTTTTAAAGAGAGATTCCGAGGCTTTTTGTAGCGATTCCTCGTTTTCAAATGTCACGATATTGAAGCGCCCTTTGTCGCCGGTCTTACCACTTATGGTCCCATCGGCGGACACTTCAATTGCACCGTCTTCCGCGGTGATTGTAATTGGTGTTCCTTTGTCGTTGAGCACGGTGTGCCCACCCGTGGTCGCTAGCTGGCCCTTTTCGTTGAGCATAAAATGCCCATTTCGCGTATAAGCATTGCCATCTGGTGTATCGACGACGAAATAGCCTTTGCCATGTATAGCAATGTCGAAAGTGTTTCCCGTTTTGACGAATTCGCCCTCACTATAGTCTCGTACGACAGCTATATCCTGGACATAGGAAACAGTGTCCCCTGAATCCGTTTGCGCCAAATATTCTACGAACAACATCTGTTCGCCTTTGTATCCAGGCGTAGAGGAGTTCGCGATATTGTTCGCGATCGTTTCCATCTGCCTTTCCATTACCGTTTGGCGAGAGAGGGCAACAAGTAAGCCATTTTCCATTAGCGGGTGCTCTTCTGTCTGTCATAACCGGTCGCAGATTTTGCGATCACTCTATGGATGCATATTTCGTGCCATTTAAAGAATTAAATAAAAACAATTACTTAGTGTGCATGACACATGTGTGAGGTGACGATTGTGTCTCTCCATGGCAGGGATTACCCGGCAGGATTTACCGTTCCGTCTAGAGTGCACGGACCTAAATCAGTTCTTAACCCTCATGCTTTACCTTTTCGTCATGTCCTGCCAATCAACGATGTACGAGGAGAGTGACCGTGGCTGATGCGGATGATGCAGAAATGGATGCAGAAATAGATATCGATGATGATATTGATGCACCAAAGAAAGGCCTCACTGGCAAAAAGATCGTTTTATTCATCGTGCTTCCCATTCTTCTACTGGGAGGCATTGGCGGTGGCTTGATGATGACGGGCATGCTGGGTGGCGGTGATGAAGAAGCCGCAAAGGCCGAAACAAAGACCGCTAAGCCGAAGCCGATTCAAACAGTATTCTTTGACCTGCCCGAAATGTTGGTCAATCTCAACGGCACGGGCCGTCGTCAGAACTTTTTAAAGATGCAGGTTAGTCTCGAGCTCACGGATGAAGCGGTTATTCCTGAACTTAAAAAGTTGAGCCCAAGAATCGTCGATAACTTTCAAGTTTATCTGCGCGAGCTTCGGGTTGAAGATCTCCGGGGTAGCGCAGGCGTCTACCGGCTTCGAGAGGAGCTGGTCGCGCGGGTAAACGTTGCAGTTCGACCGGTCGAGGTAAAGGACGTGCTCTTCAAAGAGATGTTGATTCAATAAGACATTTGATCTGGCTCCCAAATATCGGATTCAACGGCGATGACTGAAGATACTGAGATTCCCGAAGAGGAAATGAGCGAGGACGATCGGCTTGCGGCTGAATGGGCTGCAATGGCTGATGAAGATGATGGCGACGCAGATGGTGATATTGCGTCCGAATGGGCCTCAATGGATGAAGAAGGGGCCCTAAAGCAAGACATATACGGCCCACCGACAGTTCAGCCCACGCGCATTCTCAATCAGGACGAAATTGATAGCCTTCTCGGTTTCCGGGATGATGACGATGACGACGCGAATAAATCCGGCATTCTGGCGATCGTTAACAGTGCGCTGGTGTCGTATGAACGACTGCCCATGTTGGAGGTTGTCTTTGACCGTCTCGTACGAATGCTATCGACGAGTCTCCGCAATTTTACATCCGATAACGTTGAAGTGTCCCTTGATAACATTACGTCACTCCGATTTGGCGACTACCTGAATTCCATACCTTTGCCAGCGATGCTTGGTGTTTTCAAAGCGGAGGAATGGGACAATTTCGGACTTCTTACCGTCGATAGCTCTCTGATTTATTCGATTGTTGATGTTTTGCTCGGAGGTCGCCGTGGTGCTTCTCCCATCCGTATTGAAGGTCGCCCTTATACGACAATTGAACGAAGTCTTGTCGAGAGAATGGTTCATGTCATTCTGAATGACCTTAGTGCTGCGTTTGACCCATTGTCGCCAGTTACATTTCGTTTTGACCGGTTGGAAACAAATCCTCGTTTCGCGACCATCGCGCGCCCCGCCAATGCGGTCATTCTCGCAAAACTTAGAGTTGATATGGAAGACCGAGGCGGCAAGATTGAGCTTTGTATCCCTTATGCGACGTTAGAGCCTGTTCGTGAGTTATTGCTTCAGATGTTCCTCGGCGAGAAGTTTGGTCGCGATTCTATTTGGGAAACTCATTTGGCCAATCAGCTATGGCAAACCCATATCGAAATAGAAGCAGTTCTGGATCAAGTTGAAGTATCTCTACATAAGGCTTTGAATCTCGAGGTTGGAAGTCAAATCCTATTGAATGCGGGCCCAGAGTCACCGGTAACGTTGAGATGTGGTACCTCACCTTTATTCGTTGGCACTATGGGCCGGAAGGAAAACAAAATCGCGATAAAGGTTGACGATAAAGCGCCCCGGCAGGGCAAATCTCGGTCGGAGGATTAATGTCAGTTTATACAATCGTCTTTGAAGCTGGTCTTGCTGTCTTGATGACCGTTTTAATCATTTATCGCATCATATTGAATAAGCGGCTGGCGGCCATCCGATCTCAGGACGCAGACTTAAAAGAAATGACAGCGAGCTTCGACGCAGCGTCGCAGCGCGCGGAGGCTTCTGTATCCCGTTTGAAGTCGGCGGGACTGGCAGCTGAAAGTTCATTGCGGGCCGCTATCGCTGAAGCTGAAGGTGTTCGAGCATCTATAAACGTTTCAGCGCCTGCTTTTTTTTCGCCGGACGATAATAGTGAGCCCCTGAGTCAAGAAAGTGCTGCACGACAAGATTCATTTCATAGAGAATTCGATGTTTCACGGATGGGTGGTGATGATGTCGCCGAGCTAACTGATCAGCCGCCGGTAGAAGTACAGTCTGAGGACCGAAAACAGGCTGAGTTGGCGGTGTTAGATGCAATACGTTTAGCAAGGACGGAGGCGTAATACTGTGCTGTCGCGAATTCGGCTACTGCCCGTTTTAATTTTAGTTCTGACGTTTACGCTGTCACTTAAACTGGGGTCCTTATGGGATGGCGCAGGTAGCGTGTTTTCTCCTTCAGTTGCAATCGCGCAAGAAAAAAAGGACGCGGCTACTGAAAATGAACAAAAATCTGATGACAAAATTATTACGCCAAAGAAAACGGGTGGCGATCAGATAGGCCGGTTCGAACCCGGTCTTGTAACAGATTCAGAGTTGGAAATTCTGCAAAAGCTTGTTGATCGCCGGGCAGAGCTCAACGCTCAAGAGCAAAAGTTAGATACGCGGGAACGTCTTCTGATGGCGACAGAAAAGCGTATCAACGCCAAGTTGGACAAACTGAAATTAATGCAAGAGACCATCTCGAATTTGCTGACGAAGCACGAGAAAGAAAAAGAAAAAAAGATGAAAAGCATCGTCAAAATCTACGAGAAAATGAAACCAGGAGATGCTGCCAGAATTTTTGAAGAGCTCGATATGGCAATTCTTCTCGATGTCGTCGAACGTATGAAGGAAGCCAGGACTGCTCCAATTATGGCTAAAATGACTCCGGGGAAAGCGAAGTTGCTAACTGCAGAGCTAACCCAACGGCGAGCACTTCCAAAAATAGATCAGAACAAAAAAAGAGCTAATTAGAGGAAAGAGCGTTCCAGATTTAACGCTCCATTAACTCCCTATGTCTATCTTTCTTCTAGATTATTTGGTTCAACCTGCCCGTTAATTAACGAGCCGATGGAGAGTTAAATGGCCGTCGATAAAAATATGCCTATCCTAATCGTGGATGACTACAAGACCATGCTGAGGATTATCCGAAACCTGCTTAAACAGCTTGGATTCGACAATGTCGAGGAGGCAACCGATGGTACGGCGGCTTTGCAAAAGTTACGGGAAAGCGAGTTTAAGCTTGTTATCTCCGACTGGAATATGGAGCCCATGACAGGAATTGAGCTTCTACGCGAGGTTCGTGCAGACGAGAATATGAAGAAGCTGCCCTTCATCATGGTAACGGCGGAGAGCAAAACGGAAAACGTCGTCATCGCGAAAGAAGCGGGTGTTTCCAATTACATCGTTAAACCAGCAATCCCTTCCTTATGCCGTCTAGCGCGAGAATAATACAATGTCGTCAAACAACGCCGAAAAAGATCTCGATACCGAAATTACAGGTATCCAAACAGGAGATATTCAGCGTGCCGGTGCAAAAGAAATACTCGGTGTTGTAAACTCGATAATTGAAGGGATGAACCGAGACATTCCGTCCATTGACGTTTCCGTGCGAGAAGACCTTGAGAGCCTTGCTTCGTTTATTCAAAGCACGAAACGCGAAATTCTCGATTTACGACCAGACGAAATCTCGGACGAACACTTGCCTGCCGCGAGTGTAGAACTTGACGCGATTGTTCACGCGACAGAGCAAGCAACCAATTCAATCATGGAAGCCGCAGAACAGATTGAGGAAGTTGGTGATGCGGTCGGTGGCGAGATGGCCGAAAAAATTGTTGCGGCAACTACACAAATTTATGAGGCCTGTAGTTTTCAAGACATCACAGGACAACGCATTAGCAAAGTTGTCGGTGCCTTGCGTGAAATTGAAGAAAAGATAGATGACTTGCTAGGTGCTTTTGGTGAGACCGACCCAAGTTCCCGTGAGGCACGTCGTGAAGAACGTGAAAAAGAACGCGCAGAAAAACGGCAGGATGCCGTTGCTGACGGAGAGTTGTTGGAAGGACCTCAGCTCCCTGAAAATGCCATTAGTCAGGATGACATCGACTCTTTGTTCGAAAATCTTGGCTAAGGCAGGAACAGTAAGCAGCGGGAAAAACCGCTCAATCCATTACTTCTACAGGTTTTAAGTCTCTATCTGCTTCTGCTCGCTTTTTTCGTTGTCTTGAACAGCATTGCGAGGGTCGACGAGGCTCGATCAAAAGCTGTCGCCGGCAGCTTGAACTCTACGTTTACCTCACGCGGTACGTTGGCTGACAAATCGAAGCTTCTTACGTCAAGCTTGGGAAATGTAATCGCTGATGCAGCCCTTTTATCGAAAATTGGAAAGTTGGTTCGGACTGAACTTTCCTTGGCCAAGGTAACCGTCATTAGGCCGGGCCGCGTTTTAGAGATCTCCGTACCAAGTGCTTCGATCTTCCTATCTGGTCGGGCCGCAATCGATCCACTGCGCCGTCCCCTAATTGATCGAGTAGCCCATACTTTGATTACGCCGCCTTCAGGTGTGCGGTATGACGTTGAAATTTTGAATGGAATTGCAAGGCATGACGATCTTGCGGTCGCGCGGTCAGCCTATATGGCGAGCGTATTTGAAAATGCAGGAATACCCCAACGCAACGTTATTGCTGGGATTGAACAAGATGCGCCCGGTGAGGTTCTTCTGCGATTTTATGTGAATCCTCGTCAGGAAACGCCGTTGACGTTTGATACGCAGGCGAACTGATGAGGTGGGACCAACAAAATTTAGCGATAAAGGAATCAGGTGGCCCGGCCTGGCTCGTAACTTTTGCCGACGTTATCGCTCTTCTGCTGGCCTTTTTTGTAATGCTGTACTCTACGCAAAGAATCGAGAATGGAAACTGGCAAGCATTAGTTGATAGCTTGTCGCAAAGCCTTCAGGTCGAGCAAACTTTGGAGTCGGCGAAGCCCACCGCGGAACAGAATGCAAAAACTCTTAATCGGCAAAAAGGCGCCGCTCTATCATATCTGGAGACCTTGTTTCGTGCCTTGCGCAAGACCGAACCGGCACTTGCTGGTGTCATGTTGCAACAACGAGAGAACCGGCTCTTTGTAAGTTTTCCAGCTGATCTGTTGTTTGCACCTGGTCAAGCTGACCCAATACCCGCTTCTAGAAATCGGATTGCAGCGATAGCCAATCTTCTTCGAAATGTTTCGAACCGCGTTGATATTTATGGGCATACTGATCCGTCTCCGGTTTCTGGTCATATATTTGAGTCTAACTGGGAACTGTCTTTAGCGCGTGCTGAAGCGATCGCTGGCATGATGAAGTCTGCCGGTTACGAGAGACGGATGGGGGCATTTGGACTTGGCGATAGCCGGTTCGGAGATCTTCGCTCAATCAAATCTCGGTCACGCCAGTTGCAGTTAGCGAGACGAGTTGACCTGGTCATAAGACCGGTGCGCGAGGATCGCCGATGACCTGGCAGTATCATGAAATAAAACTGACTCGGTTCACTTGGTTCTGGACATTCGTCTTGGCAACGGTGATCGGGTTAAATGCTTCAACGGCATTGGCTGAGGCTGTTTCGGTTCGAGCAGGCGTACATCCTGATTATGGTCGCCTGGTGTTTGATTGGCCGGTTGCTGTGCAGCATTCTGCAAAAGTTAGAAATCGAACCCTGATTATTCGATTTAACAAGCCCATCGAGCCATCATTTGGTCGTGTGACACAGGTTCTTCGGGACTATGTCACAGATATTCGTACAGCATCTGATGGGAGAACAATTGTCGCGCCGCTTCTTGAACAATTTGCGGCTCGTACGTCTGTTGCCGGTACCCGCGTTATTGTTGATCTGTATTCAGATAAAAAAGCGGCACGCATTTCCGCAAAAAACAAGAAGCGAACCGCGCACCCTGTAAGACCGATACGCCTTGGACCCAAAGCGAACCGCCGAAACGCCAATCAAAAGGTCGTAAAATCGGTGTCACCGTTAAATTTGAAAAATACGCTGAAGGTTCGGGCTGGATATTTTAAGAATTATGGCCGCCTTATATTCGATTGGCCCAAGAAAGTCGGATTTACGGTGGATAGAAAAGGCCGCGCTGTTGCTATTCAGTTTAACGCTGCAGCCAAATTCAATATCGGAGAATTACGCCGTCAGTTACCAAGCCAAATTAGCGCAGCGATTTCCCGCTCTAATCGGCGTGGTCTGGAGCTTTCGCTGGTTGTTGCTGCAGACTCGCAGTTGAGATATTTCCACAATGGTGCCGCGATTGTTTTCGACGTTGTTGCGCCAGGGACAGGGCGTCGGCCAGCAACAAAGACAGTGGCGACAGCCGGATCCAGAGAAATAAAGAAACGCCGCGCTTCTGAACGGAAAAGTCGGAAAAAGAAGGCGCGTCCTAGAGCGCTAGCGTTGGTTAGTGTTGATGCTGCGCGACGTGGTACGGAGACAGCAATTCGGTTTAATTGGCGCGTCCCTGTGGCGGCGTCAGTCTTTCAACGGGCTGGTTCCTTGTGGATTAGCTTTGATCGTGCTGCCCGGATCGATCTTGGAGCGATCAAGGTAATCGGAAGTGCCTTATTTCGAAAAGTAGAACAAAAAATAGGTGAGGCTGACGTTCGCGTTTATTTGCCTTTTGGTGCCGATTTGCATGCGTCGGTGCGCCGCGAGGGAACAAACTGGATTGTTGAAGCAGGACCTGGACGCAAGCGTTTGCGTCAGGAACTCAAGCTGGTTGTTCAACGGGAGACGGGGCGCGGTACAGAACTTCTCGTGAAGACCAAAGAGGCCCGTCGGATAATGGTCGTTAAAGATAAATCCGTGGGTGATGGTGCCTACGCGATTCCGATCCGAAGCGCCGGCGTTGGAATAAGAGTTAATCGTAAATTCCCAGAATTTGAACTTCTGAAAAGTCAGCAAGGGCTGGCTATAAAACCTTTGAGCGAAGATGTTCGAGTGCGCATTACGCCGAAAGGGGTTGTGGTGTTTCGCAAAGGGGGCCTAACGATTTCCCCTGATTTCGACAAAATGGTCGTTAAGCGTACCCAGGATAGAACGACGCGACTCCTCGATTTTGCTGGTTGGCGGTATGGTCCAGTTACGGCGTTCCAAAAAATAGAGCATGAGCTATTACGCTATGTCACGCGTCCCAAGGGGGTACAGCGCAACGCCGCGAGGTTGGGGTTGGCTCGGTTCTACGCATCACATGAGATGGGATCAGAAACCTTGGGCGTTTTGTCGGCGTTACTTCGGTCTGATCCATCTCTTATCAAGGATCCCGGAATTCGGGCCCTTCGCGGCGTCGCAAATTACTTCATTCGTCACTATGACGAGGCGGACGCAGATCTGGCGCATCCGACTTTCGCCGGCATACGAGAGCTTTATCCGTGGCGTGCGGCGATTGCGGCCGCACGTGGCAATTGGGTGGGCGCGGAAAAACTGTTCTCGGACACTGATACTCTGATTACGACCTTGCCATCCCGAATGGCTGTACATTTTGGCCTTTTGTCAGCGGAAGCGGCTTTGTCGGTTGGGAAAACGTCAATCGCTGCCACTAGGTTGGGCATAATCGAAACGCTTCCTGCAACAAAAGGGCAGCTCGATCAGCTGGCATTCCTGAAGGGGCATCTGCTCCACCAGCGGAAAAAAATGGATAAGGCGATCCAGCTTTGGAAAGCCGTTGCGCAGCGCGGTGATCGACCAAGTAGAACCAAGGCTGAATACGCCGCGGTAAATGCCCAGTTAAAATTTGGGTCTATAAAAAGGCCGGAGGCTATCAATCGGCTTGAAAGGCTAAAATTTGGCTGGCGCAACAGTGTCTTCGAGTATGATTTACTACAACGCTTGGGTGAACTCTATGCACTTGAGCATAATTTACGAGACGCGTTGGTAACGCTGAGACAGGCGGCCACCTTATATAAAGATATTAAGGGTGCCAGACGGATTACCCTCCAAATGCGGGCACTTTTTCGCCAGTTTTATCTAGAGGGTAAGGCTGATCGTTTAGAGCCGATTGTCGCATTGGGACTGTTTAATGAGTTCCGCGAGTTGACGCCGAGCGGTGCAGATGGCGATCTCATGATTCGGAAGCTGGCCAATAGGTTGATGGCTGTTGATTTGTTGGATGACGCCAGCGCTTTACTCGACCATCAAATAAAATTCCGACTCAAGGGTAAAAAACGCGCGACGGTGGGCGCCAGGCTGGCTTCTATTCGCTTGTCTAATAACAAACCGCTGGATGCACTTGCGGCACTTGACGCGAGTTCCGGCGAGCAGCTCCCGAACGAACTCGGGGAACGACGCCGATTATTGCGATCAGAATCTCTTATGCGTGCGAAGCGCTATGATGAGGCCCTAAAAGTCGTAGAAAATGATTTTTCGGCCAGATTTGATGGGGTGCGCGCTCAGATTTACTGGCGTGCAGGTCGATGGTTTGAAGCTGCTCGAACGTTAGCGCTGATCTCTAGCGGTTTTTCCTCTGAAAAACTCCAAAAGCCAGAGGTTGAGATTTTGTTGCGGCGCAGTGTAGCCCTAGGTTTGGCTGGGAATACAGGGGGAATGGATTTTCTTCGCGAGCGGTTTGGTAAGGCGATGGAGAAATCACACCGGGCGACCGCCTTTAAAGCGGTGGCAGGAGGCGCAAAGCAGACCATAACGGATTTTGCGACACTCGCCCGTCGAGCAGCGGAACTTGATACCTTTCGAGATTTCCTCAAGTCGGTGAGCGGGAAACCGGCAACGCCATCGCGACAGCAAACGGCAGCTGCAAACTAAGTATTCTAAACGGCCTTTTCAATTAGTCGCGAATGTCCTGTAAGAACCATTCGGTTGGGATTTCCATACCTATCTTGCGTTCGATACAGGTCTTGTAGACATGTCCGCCGACGGACGAGAATTGGAGGCCTTGATTTCCGACATTCCGATAGAATGTCACCTGATCCCGGCTGGTACGGCCTAACGATGGATCGGCAATCAAGGCGGCAAAATCAGGCTTGTCTCCGCCCTTACCGCGATCATTAAACTCAGGATCGTCGCCGCCAAACCCTGGGTTAGGGTTCTTCTCAGGAATCCGTTTCATTTCTTCGGTGGTCCCGCCGATAAAGGCAGCCGGACTAAGGCCGCGCTCCGCCTGAAAGCGCTCGGTTTGTTTCATTTGTAGGCCAGCGGTTCCCTGACGAATGACGACATCGAATTTGTCCATGACGGCATCGCTAATTTCGCGCCGACCCAAATTGGTGACATGCATTCCAGGTTCAATCCAGTCAGGATCATAGACAGGGACCATCGAATCTGTGCAGGTCGACAAAATATCGCAACCAGAAACGGCTTCTTTTGGGGTGTCGACCGCGATGACCTCAAACGGCATTTTCTCGTTCATTTCAGCCGCATATTCCTCGCGGTGGGCTGCCGTCGGACTGTAAATTTTGCACTGTTGGATATCCCGAACGCTGGCAAATGCGTCGAGAAATGTTCTTGCCATACCACCAGATCCAAGCATTCCCACGATGTGAGAATCTTCCCGTGACAAATATTTGACCCCGATTCCGGCGCCACCACCAACCCGCATATGCTGAATATGGCCGTCATTAATAAAGGCGAGTGGCTCACCGTTATTCGTGTTAATTAATAGGACAACGCCACAATAGGTTCCGGGTTCGCGACAGTATTTTTCTTCGGTCCAGTTCCCGCTTTCATCTTCCGGCCAATACATCACGTCGGATTTCATCCGGATTGCAAAGAACCCGTCATTAGCACCTTCCATGGTGCCCCAGCGGAAATATCCATCTTCTCGTTCTGCTGGCATATACATGTCAATTCTTGGGCGATGGATCGCCCCCCCGGTTGGGAGCTTTTTAAAAGCTTCTTCCTGGACGCGGATACAATCCGCCATTTCAAGTACGTCAGCGACAATTTCATTGTTGATGATAAGCATCTGTCTCTCCCTGGATTTCCTGGAAGGACGATATCAAACAAGCGGAACGGGCCCAAGGGGTGGAGCCAACGTTCGCGTACAAAGATCTGTTTTGAGTGGTCTAGCCGCCGCCGTAGCTTCGGATCAGCGAGCCGGCAACCAAATACCAGCCATCAACAAGGACAAAGAAGATCAGCTTGAAAGGCAGCGAGATCATAATCGGCGGTAGCATCATCATACCCATAGACATCAGGACTGATGCGACGACCATGTCGATAACCAGAAACGGTACAAATATGAGAAATCCAATTTCAAAGGCACGCCGCAATTCACTAATCATGAAGGCGGGTATCAGAGATCGGAGTGGTGTCTTGTCGGCGGTTTCTGTTGGCGGTGCTTTTGAAATTTCGAGGAACAGCTTCAGGTCCTGTTCCCTAACATGGTTCATCATAAAACCATGGACCGGCTTGACGCTGCGGTTAAAGGCCTCTTCTTCGTTGATTTCGTTGGCCAGAAGCGGCGCGATTCCAGCCTTGTAAGATTGTTCAAGCGTCGGCGCCATAACAAATGCCGTAAGGAACAACGCTAAGCTGATAAGGACAGCATTTGGTGGCGTTTGCTGGACACCAAGTGCATTCCGCAAAAATGAAAGTACGACAATAATCCGGGTGAACGATGTCACCATGACAAGGATCGATGGTGCTAAAGAAAGCACCGTAATCAACGCAATGATCTGAACGATCCGACCGGTTGCCGAGGCGCCGTCTCCTAAATCAAAAGACATGCTTTGGGCCGAGGCAGGTCCACCGAAAATAAGCAAGCCTACTATAATGACCCCACCTAATCCCCAAATGCCGAGCCGTTCACTCATACTGAAGGATCCTTAGCTAGTTGGGAGCGAGCGGTGTCCACTGATTCCGGTGATGGCGTGATACCCATTTCAACAACGAGTTCACTGGTCGGGCTTATCAAGATTAGGTGTTCGGTATCGTCGCGGCGTAAAAGCAAAAGTCGCCGTTTGGAGTCAACTGGTGCAATTTCAACGACCTCCAGTCGTCGTTCTCCTGCAACTGGCCGTACGGTTCCACGTAAAGCGCCGTACCGACGGGCGACCCAGGCCAGTAAGCCGATTAAGGCGAGGACAAAGATCAATGCCAAGAGGAAGCGGAAATAGGTTGAGACCTCCAATTCCATCTATTTCTTTCTATCTGATGATGTCGACTCCGCTGAGCCATAGGCGGAAACGGCCCGTTGCCGGGATGTAACACCCTGTAGACTTTCGGATATCTCCTGATGTTGCTTGGTGAGCGTCGTTATCAGTCGGTCCAGATCGTCGGTGAGGGAGATCAATTTCGATTTAAAAATCGGCCTGTTGTCCCGCGGAAGCTTGCTGATATTTTCGCAAAGAACCTGAATTTTGGCGTCGAGATCAGACAAATCGAGGCCATTTCCTTGCGCGGCATGGTCCCGAAACGCATTGATCAGGCCAGAAGCCTGTTCAAATTCTTTGGTCAGCTCCGCAACCTCGGTCATAGGTCTTATTCGTCCATTAATTGTTCATTAGGACGGTCGCAAATCATGGTTAAAAAAGACTGAAGGAAGTGCGTTAGTCTTCGCTTTTGCTTTGGACTTCGAGGAAGTCTGCTGTTGTTGAGGCAGCAGCACGGTTTTCTTCCTGAATTTTATCGAAGAGCTCGCGCCGCAATACCGATATTTCAGGCGGGAATTCAAATCCCAGCTTGATCGATCGTCCGCGAACTTCGACGACTGTTACCTCGATGTTATCGTTTATAACGACAGACTCACCGACTTTGCGTGTTAGATAAAGCATATTGGCCTCGCCACTACCTGTGCCGCTTGCGACGTAAACTACGTCCGACCCGACGCCACCAGATAAAACTAAGTGTGTTTACAATTTCTTTACAACGGCACCTGATAATCAAATTTATCTAAAATCCGGCTGATCACATTTAACGTTTCCGGTGCGATTGGCCGACAGTACCGCGTAACAGGTTTCCAGGTGATTAGGGCGTAGGGACGCGATGGATCTTAACAAAACACCGATATTTTCGTTGATCAACCGGCGTATGGGTTGGCTTACGCAGCGCCAAAATATTCTGGCGCATAACATTGCGAACTCGGATACGCCGGGTTTCAAGCCGAAAGACCTTAGCAAGAAAAGTTTTCAAAGAATGTTGGAAACTCCACAAGCGTCGATGACGATGACGCAAACGAGTGGTTCTCACATCGCACCGCGGCACGTTAAAGGACCTTATCGCCATGAAGTTGCCAAGGACACTTACGAGTCTGCACTTGGCGGCAACGCTGTGGTGTTAGAAGAGCAGTTGATGAAGGTCTCAGAAACGCGGGGTGCACACTCACTTGCGACCAACTTGTATCGGAAGCACGTCCAGATGCTCAAACAAGCAATTGGGCGTGATCGGTAGAGTAGGAGTTCGGCCATGGATTTAATGAAATCAATCAAGATATCGGCGGCGGGCATGAAGGTGCAGGGCGTTCGATTAAAAGTTATCGCCGAGAATCTCGCGAACGCCGATTCAATGGCTTCCCAAAAGGGTGGTGATCCGTATCGCCGACAGATTGTTAACTTTCACAACGTCCTCGACAACGAGTTAGGCACCAAGCTTGTAAAAATTCGGAATTTCGATGTCGATAAGGCGGAGTTTAGGAAACAGTACGATCCTGGGCACCCAGCCGCCGATAAGGACGGTTATCTAAAAATGCCGAACGTCAATTCACTGATTGAAATGATGGATATGCGCGAAGCACAGCGGTCTTACCAAGCCAATCTGAGGATTATCGAAGTATCGAAATCGATGATTCATAAAACAATTGGATTGCTGGGCCGATAATCGATGTTCTTTCGAATAGGAGAAATCAATGGTCGCTAATGTAGGCGCAGCTGCGTCAGCCTACGCTAAATTGGGCAAAGTTGGTTCTGTCTCGGGGATGGAGCCGCGGGTAGGAGATCCAACCAAGAATTTTTCTGACATGCTCGGTGATGCTATGAAAGGCGCTATCGAAACAGGTCGTCACAGTGAGGCGATGAGTGCGAAAGCTGTAGCGGGCACTGCAGATCTCCGCGAAGTCGTGACCGCTGTTACCAATGCCGAGGTTACATTGCAGACCGCTTTGTCGATCCGGGATCGCGTCATTCAGTCCTATCAAGACATTATCAGCATGCCAATTTAGGAAGTCCTGCCTCTATGGGGTTTTAAGCGGGGAAGCGAAAAGACCAAAATGAACGCTGTCGATATTATTGAAATATCGCGAGATGCATTGATCGTCATGTTGAAGATCAGTGCCCCCGTGATGTTGATTGCCCTAATTGTCGGTCTCAGCATTTCGCTGTTTCAAGCACTGACACAAATTCAGGAAATGACACTGGCATTTGTTCCCAAAATTTTGGTGATATTCATATCTTTGCTTGTGTTCATGCCCTTTATGCTGACCTCCATGACGACGTTTACACAGGGTTTATTCGACCGGATAATCGCGTTGGGTTAGCGGCGCGTGTTTCAAAACCTTGTCACAGGAGACGTCTTTGCCCTGGCGTTTGTATTCGCCAGGGTAGGGGCTGTGATGATGCTGTTGCCGGGCTTTGGCGAGGTATTCGTCAGCGCCCGGGTCAGACTCGTTCTGGCTTTTGCGATTACCATTGTCATTACACCGGCCGTAAATTCCTCAATTCCAGCGCTGCCTGATGGTCCCATGGGCATGCTCACAATTTTGGGGCGAGAGATGGCAATCGGTCTGTTTCTTGGCGGGCTTACACGGATCATGATCGCCGCCCTTCACACTGCCGGAACGATCATGGGGTTTCAAAGCAGTTTGGCGAATGCTCAGCAATTTGATCCGGTTAACTCGACGCAAGGCTCCTTGGTTGGGACGTTCTTCAATATCCTTGGCGTCTTTTTGATCTTTATGAGCGACCTGCATCACATGATGCTGATGGCGGTTGCTGATTCATATCAGGTATTTCAGCCCGGAGAACCTCTGCCGATCGGCGATTTTGCGGAAACGGCGATCAGAACCCTCAGCGACAGTTTTCTGTTAGCCATGCAAATTGCGTCGCCGCTAATTGTGATGGGCATGTTGTTCTATCTTGGGCTGGGTTTACTCGCCAGGTTAATGCCTCAGGTCCAGGTCTTTTTCATCGCTATCCCAATTCAAATCGGACTCGCTTTTATGGTTATGGCCGTTTCGTTGTCGGCTGGCATGATGTGGTTTCTTGATTCTTTTCAAGGGAAATTTCAGGGGATCTTGCTCGCAGGATAAATCATGTCTGAAGATTCCCAAGATAAATCGCAAAAAACTGAAGAGCCAACTCAGAAAAAGTTGGATGACGCCCGTGATAAAGGGCAAGTCGCTACATCTCGTGAGGTCAATCACTGGTTCATGATTCTCGCCAGCACGGCTTTTGTTGCGCTGCTGCTACCGACCCTCATGACCGATCTCAGCGGAGTTTTTGTGAAGTTTCTTGAACAGCCACATTCAATTCCCATCGGTGCGGGTGGTTTTAGCGGAGTCTTGGCTGACACTGTTTTGGAGGTCGTTACGGCCTTAGCCCCAGTAATGATATTGCTGATCTTCGCTGCGCTCGGTGCTGGCCTTGTCCAGAATGGTTTTATTTTTGCGCCGGAGTCGATTAAGCCAAAGCTGGAAAAGATTTCCTTGAAGAGCGGCATTAAGCGTCTGTTTTCAGTGAAGTCGTTTCTCGAATTTGCCAAGGGCGTTTTTAAACTCGCCATCGTCGCATGTGTCGCTATCGCAGTGCTGTGGGATGATTTCGTTGGCCTCGAACAAATGCCGCTCATGGCGCTCCCGGCGTCGATGGGAAAAATGCATGAGCTGGTTGTCCGGTTGATGATCGGCGTTCTGGCAATTATCTCGGTTATCGCGTTGCTCGATTTTCTGGTGCAACGGGTGCAGCACACCAAGCAAATGCGGATGTCGCGCCAGGATATTAAGGACGAGATGAAGCAATCAGAAGGCGATCCGCAAATTCGCGGTCGCTTACGTCAGATTCGCCGCGAACGTGCTCAACAACGTATGATGCAATCTGTCCCTGAAGCTTCCGTCGTCGTGACCAACCCGACCCATTTTGCGGTAGCATTAAAATATGACCTGGACACGATGGCGGCACCATCCGTTCTGGCAAAAGGTGCGGATCATGTCGCCTTTAAAATTCGTGAAATCGCAGAGGAGAATGGCATTCCGATAATGGAGAATCCGCCATTGGCCAGGGCGTTGCATGCCACCGTTGAGATCGGCGATGAAATTCCTACCGAGCACTATAAGGCGGTCGCGGAAGTTATCTCGTACGTGCTGCGTTTGAAAGGAAAATTGCCCGGCCAGAACCGGGCCTAGGCCCAGCGCTGACCGTTACGGCTAACCCCTAGAGTTTGAAATGGTGACGGACTTCTTCGGGGAATAGGTCTTCGACTTCGAGCTTCTTGTGCAATGTGCCTTGCTCAAAGCCAAACTGCAGGAAGGCTTCCAGCGTTGTACGGTTTGAGTCGATGCCATAAGGCCATTGCTCTTCACCGAACATTTTATGATTGCTCTCGAGTCCGTCGTAATAGTTCCATGCGACAGGAAATTGAGACACTGTGAAATTGGCGATGCGCTCGAAACTACGCGCCTTGGCTTCTTCAAATGCGGTCATCAGGTTTAAGGCGACCCATGGTTCTTTTTCAAACACATCGCGCCGAACAGCGACCGTGTGCATGATTGGGAAGATGCCGGTCTCGTTGAAATATTTTTCTTCTTCTTCACGGTAATTCGGGTAGAGCTGAACGACCCTTGGATCACCGGCGTTAAATTCATTCGGGGGACGCGCAGAAAAGGCACAATCGAGATCGCCATCGAACATCATCTGCATCAGCGACCGGTCCGTAACAATTGTCAGGTCGATATCATCGGGTAGGTTCAGTTGAGACGCCTCCTGGCGGCCCGGATCGTTAATGCCCGATTGGAACCACGTCGCGCTGCTGAGGGGAACACCAGCGGTATGTTCCATCCAGCCACGCGTATAAATCCCAGCGGTCTGACCCCATTCGGGGACGCCGATGCGTTTACCCTTGAGGTCGGCAGCAGATTTGATGGGGCCGTCCTTGAGCATATAAATTGAGGAATGGCGGAAAACGCGCGATGGGAAGATTGGGATCAGGACAAAAGGTGCGTCGCCGCGGGAAATCCAAGAGGTACTCATGCCCATTGAAATTTCGGAGATTTCCCATTCCTGACTAAATAAGAAGCGATGGAAGATTTCTTCGGGGCCATGGTTGATGACAGTTAGGTCAATGCCTTCAGGCTTTACATGACCGGTTGCCATGTCTTGAACATGGTCATATCGGTTCATCGCCATGGTAAGCTTTATGTCAGCCATTTAATTCTCCGCAATTTCGGTTCTAAGGTTGCGCGTTTGTACCGGACCAAATCGGAAAACGCTAGGGGTGCCGCGCTTTTTCGATGGCTTTCCAGATGCGTTGGGCAGTCGCGGGCATTTTGATGTCTGTGACCCCCAACGGGCCTAACGCATCTAGGATAGCGCTAATCACCGCGGGAGTTGCCCCTACCGTGCCACCTTCGCCAGCGCCTTTCACGCCAATGGGGTTGGATTGGCAGGGTACTTCGTGAAATTCCATGTCAAAGGAGGGTAAAGTATCAGCGAAAGGCATGGCGTAATCCAAAAGCGAACCGGTCATTAACTGTCCAGAATCGTCATCAAAGACGACATCTTCTGTTAGAGCCTGTCCAACACCTTGGGCAATACCGCCATGAATTTGTCCGTCAGCAAGCATTGGGTTGATAACCACGCCGATATCATCGACCACCGCATATTTATCGAGGCGAACGGAGCCCGTTTCGGGATCAATCTCGACTTCGCAGATATGGCACCCGTTCGGGAAGCTTGGTTGCACTGCGGCATAGGCACCGGTGCCTGTAAGGCCAACGCCGAGCTCCTGAGGGATGCCTGCTGGTCGAAATGACGCCATCGCAACGTCAGTGATGGGCATTGAACGGTCAGTCCCGGCAATAGTGAAGACGCCATCGGCAAACTCAATATCGCTGGCATCTGCTTCCATGAAATGGGCTGCAAATTTTTTACCATTTTCAATAACGGCATCTGCGGCGTAACGCATGGCGCTACCTGCCAAGACCGTGCTTCGGGACGCAACGGTTCCCCGGCCTGAAGCCACGCTCGCTGTGTCGCCTTGTTCCAGCTGAACGGTGTCAAACGGGATGCTTAACCAGTCAGATAGCATCTGGGGATAGACGGTTTCATGGCCTTGCCCGTGATTGAAGGTGCCGGAAAAAATTGTGCAGGAACCGCTGGGGTCGAAGCGGATATCAACGCTTTCATTAAAATTTCCGCAATCATCTATGTAGTAGGAAATTCCAATACCGCGCTTAAATCCTTTAGCTTCGCTGTCTGATTTTCTAGCGGCAAACCCATTCCAGTCTGCGAGTGTCACACATTTGTCCAAGACCCCTGCAAAGTCGCCGGAGTCATATATGAACTTGGTGTGGGTCGTGTAGGGCAGGGCGTCGGGTGAAATCATGTTGCGCCGTCGTAATTCTACACGGTCGATCCCGGTGGCGAGTGCGGCTTTGTCTGTTAACCTCTCAATCGCATAGATGCCTTCTGGCCGTCCTGCCCCGCGATACGCTGACGTTGGCGTTGTATTCGTAAAGACGTGACGGCTTGCGATATCAACAGTTGGTAGGTGGTAAACTGAGGTCGCAATTCGGAGAGAGAAAACAAGGGGGATATAGCCAGACCCCGGAATATAGGCGCCAGCGTTTTGCAGGGCACGCCAGCGCATTGCGAGAAACTTCCCGTCTTTATCGAGGGCAAGAGTGCCTTCCAATACTTGGTCCCGGCCTTGATTGTCCGCAAGCATTGCTTCGGAACGGTCACCGATCCATTTGACCGGACGCCCGACACGTTTTGATGCCCACAGAACCAACGCATCTTCGGGATAGGTGGCACCTTTCATGCCGAAACCGCCGCCGACATCCTTTGAAATAACACGGAGCCGCGATTCCGGGATTTTAAGCACGGACTGGGCAATCGCTGTGCGTGTGTTGTGTTGTCCCTGACAACTGTTGTGCAGCGTATAGCGATCATCAGCGGGGTTATAATCGCCAATGCAACCGCGGGTCTCTATGGAAACGCAGGCGAGCCGGTTGTTGCTGATGGATACGTCCACGACATAGGCTGCGTTCTGAAAGGCGGCATCACTTTCGGCTTCATCGCCGTAATGGATATCTGTAGCGATATTGCCGGGGGCGTCGTCGTAAACCAGCGGGGCACCATCCGCGATCGCTGCTTCCGCGGTCGTTACGGCTTCGAGAATGTCAAATTCGGCGGTTATTAAGGCGGCAGCGTCGCGCGCTTGAGCTTCAGTTTCGGCAATAACGAGCGCGATCCGCTCGCCCACAAACCGCACTTGATCCTGAGCGATTACCGGCTGTTCGGTACGATAGCCCGCGGATAGCCCCATCATTTGTGGCAAATAGACTGTCGGAATGCCACCTAAATCATCCTCAGCCGCGTCTACGCCGGTAAGGATCGCAATCACGCCTGTCGCTGTTTCTGCGTCACGCGTGTCTATCGATTTGATCGTGGCGCTAGGTACTTGCGCATAAACAATGGCAGCATGAGCCAAGTGGGGAGGATTGATATCGTCGATATAGGTTCCGCGACCAGTCAAAAATCGTGGGTCTTCTGTTCTTGGTACCGATTGGCCAACACCAAACTTCATCGGAACATGCTCCTGCTCATTGTTGGTCCCATTTTAGCAGGCTTTGGCGCGCTGGAAATCCCTGCCTAACTTGGTTTAGTTGGCGTTCGAAGAATATCGGCATAGCGGGAGACCCTGGCAATGAGTTCTTCGGGATCAATGAAAAAGGCTTCTACGATCTCACGATTATCGACTTGGATATTGGGTGCCGTTGTTAGGTCTATTCTAAAAACCTCAGTGTTCTTGAGGTTGCCGCAGCGAAGCAGGTCATCGGCATTGAGGTCTAGCCCCAGCTCTTCCTTCATTTCCCGGACGGCGGCTTGCTTGGGTTCTTCTCCAGTGTCGATGGAGCCGCCTGGTAATCCCCAATCCTGAATATAGGAGTGCTGAACTGCCAAAACCTTTCCTCCAAACCAGATGACGACAGCAACGCCGGGCCTTTTAGGATATCCAAAGCGCCGTAATTTGACGATCACGCGAAATCCGACTCTGTAGATGAGCCTAATGATCGCATCGAGAAGTAACTCGCCGGACTTTTGGGATTGTTTTCTGTAGGATGCCATTAAATGCAGTATGCGCTCTTTGCTGCGTTCCGTCGAAGGATGCTTACGGGGTATATGAAAACAGCGCAGCTATTTTGTTGTAATCGAGGAGGTCGACATGGATGGAACGGCACCATCAAACGCAACCGGGCCTGGTAAAGCACCAGGGTTTGCTAAAAATCCGGATAAAGTTCTGGAGTTTGAGCCCAGTCCGCGACGTATTCGTATTAAGTTCAATGGTGAAGTGATCGTCGATTCCACCGATGTCATGCTGATGCGGGAAGGTGGCCGTGTGCCGGCTCTCTATTTCCCCATGGGCGATGTACGAATGGATTTGTTTGCGTCCACCGATCACACCACGCATTGCGGTTATAAAGGAGATGCCTCTTATTGGACGTTATCAATCGGGGACCGTACTGAAGAGAATGTCATGTGGGCCTATCGAAATCCTTATGACGAAATGTTGGGCATTAAGGACTATGTTGCGTTTTACTGGAACAAGATGGACGAGTGGTGGGAAGAGGACGAGCAGATATTTGGCCATGCCCGAGATCCGAAAAAGCGTCTTGATACCGTTCCGTCGCACCGACCGGTGAAGGTTGTTTTGGGCGGTGAGGTTGTGGCAGAGACGACCAATGCGATGTTCGCGTTTGAAGGCAATCACCCCTTGCGGTTTTACATCCCAGAATCCGATGTGAAGATGGAAATTCTAACCCCAACGGAAACAACATCCGTTTGCCCCTATAAGGGACGTGCCAGTTATTTCTCCGCGATGATCAACGGTACAACATATGAAGATATTGCTTGGTGTTACCGTGAAACCTTGCCCGAATGCCCTCGAATTAAAGACTTGATTTGTTTCTTTAATGAGAACGTCGACGCCGTATTTCTAGATGGCGAAGAATTGCCGCGCCCGGAATCAAAGTGGAAGAAATAGCGGCCTAAAGGTCAGCGAGATTTGGCATGACCTTGTCTCGGAACAGGGTGAAGGATCGCATGGCCTGTTTTAGCGTCATTGAACCAAAGAACAGATAGGCCAGTAAATAGTTAATCCCGAGGATTTCCGACTGTCGGGTAATCTCGGCGATAACCGTTTCTGGGCTGCCCGCGATAACCATTTCCATCTCTTCCCAGCTTTCATAGGAAGCGCCGCGATGCACGTTGAGTCGCTTGGTAAACTCAGTATCGCCGTGGCGCATCCGTAGCCAGTTGAGGTTGCCGATGTGATGCTCAAGCGCTGGCTTAGCGAGTTTTCGGGCTTCTTCGTCGGTGTCCGCGACAACGATGTGCCGTAGTTGGCCGATGGCAGCACCGCCGGGGAACTCGCTCTTTGGCTGGGCCGGGCCACCGCGTTTCTTTAAGGCAGCGACATAGGCATCGATATTCTCTTTGGCCTGTGGAATCGGGCCGTTAGAGGTGAAATGCATTCCCTGTTCGCCCGCCCACTCCGCGCCAACGGTGTTTGATGAGCCATACCAATAAGGGGGTAGGGGCTCCTGATAGGGGCGGAGCGACATCGGAACGTCTTCGTAG